>OJAW01002215.1_pt1 | contig 10019 bp, 6 predicted proteins | sample 1589151 | NCBI WGS metagenome assembly OJAW01 (sample SAMN03283290) | human gut metagenome | biome: human-associated habitat; material: feces | host: Homo sapiens | place: Peru | collected 2012 | reverse complement strand
AAAGGATTTCCAGAGGGCACACACGTTTCTGAGCCAGACGAAATGACTGGTTCAGTGGTAGAGAAGTGTACTGAAGTGAAGTCCTCTGAAACAAAGGAATGGACTGAGAAACATGAATTAACGTCTGCAACCCAAATAGGGAGCGACTCAAAACACCCCGAAAAAGAAGATACGAATAACGAAGGCGAAAAATACGAGCCTGTTTCGTGGTGTTATCTTTTTGTACATCATAAAAAAGTAAAGGCTTTTGAAGAACAACTCGAAAAAGACAAACTCACCTATTTTGTTCATAAAACTATAAAATACGTGCCGCGACACAGAAACAGAGGCGGTGTACGTGAAGTGGAAAAGCCTACCGTTAGCGGACTTATTTTCATACAAGGAGATTCCAAAAAAATACAAGATTATTTGGATGAAAAAATGTCGCCACACAAGTTGTGCAAAAATTGTAGTACAGGTGAAGTGGCAACCATTCCATGTAATCAGATGGAACCCTTTATGCGTGTCGCAGAAACAGAGCCGGAACGCCTTCGCTTCCTCCTCCGTCCATTCGTTTATTATTCCAAGAACCGTACCCTACTTCGTATTGTCACAGGCGACTACGCCGGACTTGAAGGCTATGTCATCCGCATAGCCCGAGACCGCAAGCTCGTTATGGATGTTGGTGGTATGGCAGTAGCCGTGGCAGGAATCCATGCAGAGCGTTTTGAGGAAGTGCATAAAAACGAAGCCGACAAAACAGAGCGTGCGACATTCTACAAACGCAACCTCCATGAGCGCAATGCCTTTATTGACCGCTATTTCCACCAAGTGAAGACTGCACAAGAGGTCGCAGCTCAAGTGGAGAATATAGATATATTGCGTATTCAAACAATCAAGGATGTTGAATCCAAGAAATTGGACTTGAAAGACGCTTTCGATACTTTCTACTTTATGATAGAAGAAATTGGCTACTATTACGCCCCATTCATTGACTACTTCAAGGATGATTTGAAACCCATATTTGAAGTAGGAAGAACTGTCATTGAAGAGATGGAAAACACAGTCAGTAAATTCAAAGAAAGTGAAGACCAAGAACTGTATCAGCGTAGCGAGACCGAGTTGGAGGAATTGAAAACCCAATATGGTTACCTGTTTGAATAAACTAGCTCTCAGATTTCTTTCAAAAAAGTTTCACAAATTCCTGTATCAACAATTTTTAGGGAAAAAATAGTAATGTGATTAATTCTTCCCTACATCATTAAATATGCTCAACGATAAGTTTTATTCCAATATGCGTAGTATGATTATTCCCCTGTACGGTTTCAAGGGGTTTCATCATGCCAACAATAGTGGAAAAGACATCGATGAATTTATTGGCCGCACCTCAATTGTTGACAAATTGAAGGCATGGCTAAGAGATTCTGGGAAAAAATATGCAGGCGCATATCTCGTTACTGGTTATCGAGGAATGGGCAAAAGTTCTTTTGTTCATAAATCCATCCAGGAACTGAAGGAAGAAAACAAAAAAAAGTTTGGCAAAAATCCGTTTGTTAAAGGTTATTGCAGATATATACCAGTAACAGTTAATGTCGGAAACGAGTTGATGTCAGCAAAGGCATTGCTCGCAATGATATGCAAACTGTCAAAGACAAGTTTTGAGAAAGAGTTGGCACATAGAAGACTGGCCTGTTGGAACTCTTATTTAGTAACGTTTGTAGTTGCCTTAATATTCGCCTTTATTATCGGATATAAGAATACGATTTTCACTTTAGCAAGCAAATGGCTCTTTAATGTTGACAACACCTATGCCTTCATTGGAAATCTATTGAAAGACTTCATTTCTTGGGTCTTTTGCTTTTGCACAATTATCGGAGTATTCTTTTCATGGAAAATAGCCAATGCCATATTATATGGAATGTGGAAAGTCACCAATTGGGATTGGTGCATAACCATTTCACAAATCAAGAAGAAATGGAATTCTCTAATAGAGCGTATTGATGCAGAAATGACGACATCGTCAGAAACGAGTGTAAACACCTCGGCAACGGGTAACAATTCCACTCTTGGCTTGGGTGTTAAGGCAGAAAAGCAGTTGAAATATCCTATAGCAGAGATACCAGAAATTCAAGAATTGTTGGTCAATCTGTTGGATCTCATACGACTTCATAAAGGAAGTGGCATCCGCTTTATATTCGTGATAGATGAGTTGGACAAAATTTCGCCAAAGGATGATGAACGTTCAATATTGCCAGAGTACGATACTTCCAATATAGTAAATGGAAATTCCACTTATAGAAGCCGCCAAAGAATGTTGGCAAGCCTGATTGCCAACATGAAATATTTTATATCAAGTTCCTTCGCCAAGTTCATCTTTATAACAGGATATGATATGTATGAGGCGACGTTGTCTGACATTTCCAACAGAGAGTTCAACATACATAGTATATTCAATGGCCAGTTGAATGTCAGCAGTTTCTTTCGTCGCACCGAAAGTTACAGCGGTGTAGATTCCATGATAGAAGAATATCTTTGCAGTCTGCTATGCCAGTGTAAGGAAACAGACAAAGGAAAAGAGGGGAAAAAGGAAAAAAAGGAAAAAATTACATTAAAGCAATATTCCAATACTATAAAAGAAGTGTGGAGAAACAAAGGAATAGAAGTCGGCAGTTCAAAATACTCTGAATATAATGGAATACTTGAACGCCGCATCATATTCCTCCATTGTTATCTGACATATCTCGTGTACATGAGCAATGGCTCTCCTAAGAAGTTGGCCATGTTTATTGAAAAATTTGTCAGAACAAAGGACAACATCAAATCCAAAAGAGAAAACACAAACTATAATGACAACATAGATTTCCATTTAGGTATAGACGCACCGTGTGAATACTACCTGTATTTCGACAGCAGGAATCTTATGCGTATAGGTTTTGTCAATTATCTTGTCTATCCGATGATACAAAATCTGATAGACAAGTCGAATATCTATAATGACAAGCTACTTGTATCAACATCGTTTATGATATCCAATCTGTACAAATTCCATAAGTCAGGTTTCTCCATGAGAAATTTGGAATATATGCCAGAATTGTTGGATATAAATCGAGTGCCGGAACTACGTGACTTTATCGGTGGTATCATATCATTCTTGGCACGAACACATATAGACGTAAATATCATAAACCTGTATAAGTACAAATTTCCTTTGCGCCTTTCAGAGGAAATAACATTCTTCTCAAAGACATCAGAAGAAATTTCATATCTGTTCAACTTCTCACATGACGAATTGCTATCTGTAAAGAATCTGTATATGCTCCAACTGGAACATTATCAGAAGAACAAGCAAGAATCAACTGCTGCAGCAAGTCTGCATCATATGCTTGGTGACATTTACATGCTTGAGGAGGACTATGAACAGGCTATTTATGAATTTCAAGAAGCCCTGTCAGCTTTGTCAAGACAAAAAGGCAAGAATGGAGAAGCCCTTAAACTGGAAGAAATAGAAGCCTCAAAGATATTGTTTTTCATCCGTCTGTCCTTAAAACTCGGATTGGCATACGAAAAGCGAAAGACATTTGACACTGCGTATTTGACATACGAAAATCTTGTCTGTACACTGTTGAAATATGTAGAACAATTCAGAAAAGCCAAGGACACTGCACTTGACTATACCAGATTCAAGAAATCTCAATTTGAGAACATCCGTATCATGTATCTTGTTCCACTTGCAAAACTTTTTGTCCTAGAAAAAATGGACTTGGGAGGCTTTACAGAGCATGACTTAAAACAGATGGAAGAAGAGTTTGACAGCATGACCAAGAACTTGGACTTGAAATATCGCAATGTCGTTTTTGTTGATTACTTTGGAAAATGTGGTGACATCATGTTTTATAAAAACTTCAGTGATGAAAACAATCTGCATTTACTTTGGAACCGAGTGAACAACGGCTACCCCTACAAGAAACATGAAAGCTGTGAAGCTTGCCGTAAAGAATCACCAGCGTTATGCACCCCTCCATGTTCTGCATGTATATGTTACAGCAAGAGTCTGCTGACCTACCTGAATCAGATAGGCAAGAAAACAGATAATATAGCCTCCCAAAATTACATGACAGAGAAATCGCTTGTTTTGCTAAACACGTTATTGACATCAAGAAACAAAGATAAACTTAGAGCCAATGGTTATACACCAACAATGGCTATTGCCAACTCTCTTGTCGGATTAGGAAACTGTATGTTGGCTTGTGCTAAAGAATTACGAAAAGAACAACGTACAGGAATATCCTCTATTGAACCAATCTTTGGTCTAATGAATAACTGGATTAAACTTTCAAAGGAACTCGGTGATGCAAGCATTTCAAAAGACAATGTTGGTGAAGACAATGTTATAGATATTCCGCAAACACTTGATTTGAAAATAGGGACTTTTGAACGAGCTATCATTTCCTATTGGTCAGCAGCTTTAGCTTTTCATGACATAGGCGAATACAAAGCATCGTATACACTATATTGTCAGATATTAGATTCAGTGATGGCCTACTATAAAAGCACAAGTACAAGAATTACCAGCCATGACGTTCTTAAATTCAGCAAATCTGTGACAGAAGAAGCCATTAGATGTACATTTGAACATTACGGACATATAAATGCGGCAGAGATAGATAAGATAAAGCGAATATTGGATATGCACATCTTGGATCGTATCAATCTTGATGAGGTTAGCAATTTCGCAGACATAGAAGCCGTCATTTATCGCTACTACCAAATTTGCCTGTCAAGCAATGAAGAAACACTAAGGATTTATGTATTAAACAAGGTACTTAATGCGACCCAATTAGGACATGACAAATTAATATGTTCACTTACACAAAACATTGAGAACTTACAGTTCAAAGCTTTTGTCAACGAACAAGTCTTATGTATGCTTATTCCCAATGTAAAGGATATTTATTCAAAAGGGAAACATCGGTTGATAGACACATTGAACATTATCGCTTTTTATCTGTATGATGAGCGTTCCTTCAAAAATTTCTTCCATCAGGTGGAATGGGATATCTTTGATGCGAACACTGATGAAATGAGCAATCGTTTGGAGCTCCTCATGTACTTTGTTTGTGACACATTATTCTGCCTTAACAAAATATCAGACTTGGTGTCACCTTTGTATTGCACGACATTATACAATAACGAATATATAGCAGAAACATACGAAAAGGGATTTATATGGAATCATTTGCTTATAAGTCTCAGAGAGATTTTCTCTTATGTAAAGTCAGAAGACAAAGACGAGTGGATGGACGGTTTGATGAAACGCTACCACTATAAACTTGATAAGTCTGAAATAGAAACAGTCTTACAAGACATAGAAACACTCATTCGGAAAACAGATGTGTGGTATGACAGAATAAGCAAGGAAGACGTGATAGATGTCATGTATAACAAGATATGTCCGAGCAGTCATCGGTATCTCACGAGCAGTTATCTGATAGGCAATGCACTGGATTTCTATCACAGGGCAATTCAGATGCATACATCAGGAAAAGCATATAAGGAAATGATAACTACCCTCTTCTTTTTGGAAGATGACCTACGCAACGATTCTTGCTACATGAATTTTGCTACAGAAATGTTCCTCTTGAATACTGGGTATATCCAAGATAGGATAAAAATACTTGAGAAGTACTATTTGAGGAGTAAGGAATTATTTGAAATTGAAAACTATATAAATTAGAGCATATGGATAAGTTAAAACGATTGGCATACGACAAGCTGATTTGTTGTTTAATTCTTTTCTTCACTATAAATGCTTGGTGGCATATTGTTTTTAATATGTCTGTAGATTATCTATCAAAAATAGATATTACATTAATAGTACTTTTTCTTTCACTATGGACTCTATATCTTTTTACAAAAGACCTATTCAATGAAGATAGCAAACTTCTGTCTCAAATGACACAAGAAGAGTTCAAAACATTGTTAGAAAAGACAATAAGAGATACCGCAAAGATTAAAAGCGGAATAGCAAATGTTGCTGCAACGAAACATTTTGTGACAGAGAATGTAGAGGATCTGAAAAAAGAAATAAGCAAGGCTCTAAAAGATAATGCTTCAGATTCAATGAAAATAAAACTTATAAATAATTTGGTGCAAAAGAATGATAAGTGTCCTATACTTTTCACTAATGGTACATTCATGTCATGCCTAAAGGCTATACTTGAATTAGACAAGAATAAATAAGAACCATGCTGATGTTAAGAATATTTCAAAACAATAATAATAAATTCAATTAATACATTATGAGCATTTTTGCAGGTAAGACTCTTATGATTACTGGTGGAACAGGTTCCTTCGGTAATGCAGTATTAAATCGTTTTCTTCGTACAGACATCGGTGAGATTCGTATCTTCTCACGCGACGAGAAGAAGCAGGATGATATGCGTCACGAATATCAGACAAAGTATCCTGATGTTGCCAACAAGATTAAGTTCTTTATTGGTGATGTACGTGATTTACAATCATGCCGTAACGCAATGCCTGGTGTTGACTATATCTTCCACGCAGCAGCATTGAAGCAGGTGCCCTCTTGCGAATTTTTCCCGATGGAAGCTGTTAAGACCAACGTTATAGGTACTGACAATGTGCTTACTGCCGCTATTGAGGCTGGTGTAGGTGCTGTTATCTGTCTTTCTACTGATAAGGCTGCTTATCCTATCAATGCGATGGGTATAACCAAGGCTGTTGAGGAAAAGATTGCTGTGGCAAAGAGTCGTTATTCGTGCAAGACCAAGATTTGCTGCACACGTTATGGTAACGTAATGTGCTCACGTGGTTCTGTAATTCCTTTGTGGATTGACCAGATTCGCAATGGCAACCCTATCACATTGACAGAGCCAAAGATGACACGTTTCATCATGTCATTGGAAGAGGCTGTAGACCTCGTTCTCTTTGCTTTCGAGCATGGCCAGAATGGCGACATCCTCGTTCAGAAAGCTCCCGCTTGCACTATCCAGACACAGGCAGAAGCAGTATGCGAGCTGTTCGGTGGCAAGAAAAAAGAAATCAAAGTTATCGGCATCCGCCATGGCGAGAAGATGTACGAGACACTGCTCACCAAGGAAGAGTGTGCCAAGGCTGAGGATATGGGTAACTTCTACCGCGTGCCTGCTGACAATCGTGGCTTGAACTACGACAAGTTCTTTAAGGAAGGAGACACCAAGCGTGCTGAAATCGAAGAATTCAACTCAGACAATACTTATCGTTTGAACTTGGAGGAGACAAAGGCGAAGATTGGTGCGCTGGAGTACATTAAGAAGGAGTTGAGTGGCGAGGGTAACTTCGTGCAGTAATTAAGGCGTATGAAGATATTAGTAACTGGAGCCAAAGGCTTTGTTGGTAAAAACCTTTGTGCTCAACTCAACAATATTAAAGACGGCAAGGCTCGCTGCTACGGAGACCTCATAATAGATGAGGTCTTCGAGTATGACATCGACTCTACACCCGAGCAGCTTGACCAATGGTGCAAGGAATGTGGCTTCGTATTCAACCTTGCCGGCGTAAACCGCCCCAAGGACAATGACGAGTTTATGAAGGGTAACTTCGGTTTCGCTTCTACCTTGCTCGACACCCTTAAGGCTCATGGTAACAACTGCCCCGTTATGCTTTCAAGTTCACAGCAAGCGTCCTTGACAGGACGTTTCGGCAACAGCGAGTATGGCAGAAGCAAGAAAGCAGGTGAGGATTTGTTCCTTGAATATGGCAAGGAGACTGGAGCCAAAGTATTGGTATATCGTTTCCCTAACCTCTATGGAAAATGGTGCAGACCCAACTATAACAGTGCAGTAGCCACCTTCTGCAACAATATTGCCAAAGACCTCCCCATAACCGTCAACGACCCAAGTGTAGAACTTGAACTGCTCTACATTGATGACCTTGTTGACGAAATGATTCATGCATTGAAGAGTGAAGAGCATCATTGCGAGTTTGAGGGACTTGAAGTACTTCCTTCTGCAGCAGGCAAGTATTGCTATTGCCCTATCACCCATAAGGCTACTCTTGGTGAAATCGTAGACTTACTCCACAAGTTTGCTGATATGCCCAAGACATTGATGATTCCAGAAATCCCCGTCGATTCATTTGCCAAACGTCTGTATAGCACTTTCCTTAGCTATTTGCCAAAGGAAAAAGCTATTTTCGACTTAAAGATGAATGTAGACCCACGTGGCTCATTCACAGAATTGGTACACACTCTCAACTGTGGTCAGGTAAGCATCAATATCTCCAAGCCTGGCATCACCAAAGGCGAACATTGGCACAACACCAAATGGGAACAATTCATTGTTGTTGCAGGTCACGGACTTATCCAGCTTCGCAAAGAAGGTGCCGATGAAGTGTTAAACTACGAAGTAAGTGGCGACAAAATCCAATCCGTCATCATGCTTCCAGGTTACACCCACAACATCATCAACCTCTCTGACACCGAAGACTTAGTAACAGTCATGTATTGCAATGAAATCTTCGACCCCAACAAACCAGATACCTATTTTGATAAGGTAGAACAGAAATAAAAAGGTATATGGAAAAGCAACCCAAATTTGACTATTCAGATATAAAGTTCAAAGACAACGGCAAATTAAAGCTCATTATCGTTGTCGGCACACGCCCTGAGATAATCCGTCTCGCTGCCGTCATCAATAAATGCCGTCAGTACTTTGATGTCATTCTTGCCCATACAGGTCAAAACTACGACTACAACCTCAACGGCATCTTCTTCAAAGATTTGAAGTTAGCCGAACCCGAAGTATACATGGATGCAGTAGGCGATGACCTTGGCGCCACCTGTGGCAATATCATCAACTGCTCTTACAAGCTCTTTGCCCAAACAAAGCCAGATGGCGTCTTAGTACTTGGTGATACCAACTCATGCCTCAGCGTTATCGGAGCCAAGCGTTTGCACATCCCCATCTTCCACATGGAAGCAGGAAACCGTTGTAAAGACGAATGTCTGCCCGAAGAAACCAACCGTCGCATTGTAGACATCATCTCAGATGTCAACATGGCATACTCAGAACATGCCAGAAGATACCTTGCCGACTGTGGACTTCCCAAAGAACGTACCTATGTAACAGGTTCACCCATGGCAGAAGTACTTCACAACAACCTTACAGAAATCGAAGCCAGCGATGTCCACCAACGTCTTGGTTTAGAGAAAGGCAAATATATACTCCTTTCAGCGCACCGCGAAGAAAACATCGACACCGAAAAGAACTTTATGTCCCTTTTCAATGCCATCAACCAAATGGCAGAGAAATACGACATGCCCATACTTTACAGTTGCCATCCCCGTTCACGCAATCGTTTGGCAGCCTCGGGCTTCAAACTTGATAAGCGTGTCATCCAGCACGAACCTTTAGGTTTCCACGACTACAACTGTTTGCAGATGAATGCCTTTGCCGTAGTAAGCGACTCAGGCACCCTACCCGAAGAAAGTAGCTTCTTCACAAGCGTAGGACATCCTTTCCCAGCTATCTGCATCCGTACCTCAACCGAACGTCCCGAAGCCATTGACAAAGGTGACTTTATCATAGCAGGTATTGACGAAAAGTCATTACTTCAGGCAGTAGACACTGCTGTTGAACTTTGCAAAGATGGTCAGCATGGCATTCCTGTGCCCGACTATGTGGATGAAAATGTATCGACAAAGGTTGTGAAGATTGTACAGTCTTATGTTGGCATAGTCAATAAAATGGTTTGGCGTAAATTTTAATAGGCTCTGTTCAATTATAGCTCTGTTTGAAGGCTTTGAAAACCCTATCTTATGGTTTAGTGCGTTACTACGCTCTATAGGTAATGTCTATATGATAATAAAGAAACTAACGAATTTTATAGGGGGAAAGATTATGAAAACAAAAATAATCAATACAGGTTCAACAACAGATGTAGTAGAAATACTACTCATGGTGGGCAATCTGGGAGTTAAAAGTCCTAACATGGCTTTGAACAGAGCAGATGCTCCCGCCACGAAAGGGCTATAACTTTCA
>OJAW01002213.1_pt1 | contig 10031 bp, 12 predicted proteins | sample 1589151 | NCBI WGS metagenome assembly OJAW01 (sample SAMN03283290) | human gut metagenome | biome: human-associated habitat; material: feces | host: Homo sapiens | place: Peru | collected 2012 | reverse complement strand
TATAATAATTTGCTCTATTTACTATGTTTTGAATAAAGTATTGCAATAAAATATAATTTTTCATATTCTCTCAACACAATTCATATTCTCTCAACACAATAAGTATTACATAAAAAAATAAAAGATTAACTATGATATGAACCCCGTTTCTTGGACAAAATAGAAACGAGGTTCATATCATTTGCTTTCATCATCTTTTTTATATCTTTTAAGAACTTTTTTATATGTAATAACCTTTTCTTTTGTATTATTTCCCATAACTTCATCGTAATAACAACTTGAACAAAGAGGAACATAAGTAGTATTGTTAACTCCATCAATGACAACTTCAGCGCCATCAAAAACAAAAACACCATTTTCCTTTCTTGCATTAAATACGGCTGTTTCGCCACACCTACAATTAACAGTCAATTCATATTTTCTATCAGCATAACCAATTAAAGCTTGTGTTCCTTCAAAAAGTCTACCTTTAAAATTACTTTTAAGCGCATAGCATATTACAGCAATACCCACTTTATGAGAAAGCATCCAAAATTCAATTATTTGTTTTTCAGTTAAAAACTCGGCTTCATCAACAAGTATAACCTCAGTACCTTTAATAAGGGGTAAAAATTTATCATCAAAAATCGAATCAGTTTTTGATAAAATTATGTCCACCGGAGCAAACTCATTTGTTCTATTTACAACTGTATTACCACCTTTTGTATCTATCGAAGGTTTTATAATTAAAACTTTGTGTCCGTGTTTACGATAATTATAATTATCTTGTAAAAGTTTTGTTGTTTTACCACTTTCCATTGTCCCATAAAATAAAGTTAAATCTGTCATTACTACTCCTTAAACTCTAACACCTTTTTATCCAAATAAAGCCCTGTAAAAGAATCATAATAGTCAGTTAAAAATTTATTGATAATCTTTTTTAACTTGGCATCTACTTTAATACTTTCTATCGAGCCTATATCTATATAATAATACATTCTTAAAAGTTTTACTACCCTTAAATCAATAATTTGTTCATTTCGATAACAATTTTTACAAATAAGGCCACCATATGATGCATCTATTGTTACAATTTCTTTTTTAGAACCACATCTAATGCAACCATCAAGACAAAGAGTAACTCCTAAAAAAGGAAGAAGTTTAATTTCTAAAATATTACAAAGAACTGTTTCATCAAAACCTTCATTTATTTTTAAAATAGTACTTATAAATAAATCATAAATTTTTGGATCTTGAGTATCTTTTAAAACTTGGGTAATAAGTTTAATTAAATAAAATACTGTTGTAATTTTTTTTAAATCTTCTTTAATATTTATAAGGGGATCTATTATATCAACACTTGTTAAAGTAGAAAGTTTACCTTCTTTATAATGCAAATTAAAAACGCCATAGGATAAAACCTGTGTGCTTGCCCTAAACATAGATTTCATACTTTTAGCGCCTTTACACATTATTCCTATAAGCCCTTTTTCTTTTGTATATAAATTAATTATTTTACTTGTTTCACCATAAGGTGTTTCACTTAATACTATACCCTCAACTTCCAGTAGCATATTATTTTCCTTTACTTTCTTTTTTATAATTTAAATAATCTTCAATTTTGCCAGAATTTTTAAATTTATCCCAAGCCTCTTTTGCTTTCATATTTTCATCCTTTCTAATTATATATTGATGAAAAATATAAAATTTTATTCATTATTTAAATAACCTAATTCTAATAAGTACTTTTCTTTATCTTTCCAATTCTTAATTGTTTTAACATAAAGTTCTATATAAACTTTCTTACCTACTAATCTTTCTATTTCCTCGCGGGCCTCAATACCAACTTTTTTAAGTCTACTTCCACCTTTACCAATAACTATTTTTTTGATTGAATCACGGTCTACGATTATATCCACTAAAATATTAACAACATCTTTTTTCTCATGATAACCAATACAGTTACAAGCAATTGAATGAGGTACTTCTTCAATAGTATCATTTAAAAGTTTTTCACGAACAATTTCTCCGACCATAAAACTCATCGTATTCGAGGTAATCATATCATCATCATAATACTTTACTTCATCAGTTAAATATTTTTTTATAACCTTAATTAATCTATCTGTATTATCATGAGTAACCGCAGACACTGGTACGATATCTGAAAATGGATATAAATCTTTATATTCATTTATTGTATAAAGAAGTATTTCATCAGATATTTGATCAATCTTATTTATAACTAAAATAACAGGTAATTCAACTGTTTTAAGCATATTTAAGATATATTTATCACCAGGACCAATACCTTTTTTTCCATCAATTACAAAAAGTATTGCATCAACATCATCAACCATTTCCCTTGCTTTTTTATTAAGTACTCTACCTAGTCTATTAATTGGTTTAGCAATACCTGGAGTATCAACAAAAACTATTTGATAATCTTTTTCATTATAAATACCTTGAATTACATTTCTTGTTGTACCAGCTTTATCCGAAGTTATCGCAATTTTTTCATTAATTAATGCATTAAGAAGTGTAGATTTACCTACATTTGGTCTTCCTATTAAACTTACAAATCCACTTCGCATAATAAACCTACTTAAATAGTTCTATAATATAAGGAATAAAAATAATACTATTAACAATTAAAGCCATAAATGATGCCATGCATGTTGCAGCAGAACCACAATCTTTAGCTATTTTTGCAAGTGGATGATACTCTTGTGTAACAAGGTCCACTGTTGCCTCAACAGCTGTATTTAAAAATTCAATTTCCATTATTAAAAGCATACTTATAAGTGCAAAAATCCATTGCATGAAAGTAATTTTAAAAATAATGCCAAATATAATTATTGCTATAACACCAATAGTTTCAAATATAAAACTTGTTTCGTGTGTATAACAATATAAAAATCCTTGAAATGAATATTTAAATTTATGCATTACATCTTTAATAGGTCCTACTTTTTCACCTTTTCGTTTTATTAAATCCATTTAATACCAACTCCTGTTTCCCAAACATTATTTTTTCTTCTTCTTTTGATTTTGTATGATCATAGCCAAGCAAATGTAATAGCCCATGAACCGCTAAAAAGGCAATCTCTCTAGTTTCAGAATGTCCATACATTACTGCTTGTTCTTTCATTCTTGGAATGCATATGTAAATTTCTCCGAGCATTCTAATTCCATTATACAAATCTTTATCATTATCTTCGAAAGCAAACGATATTACATCAGTTACTCTATCAATATTACGATACTCTTTATTAATTTTTTGAATAGTATTATTATCCACTAAAATGACCTCAAAAAAAGAGTTATGAACACCTTCCATTTTTAAGCATCTTTTTAATACTTTTTTTACTATACCATATTTTTTATAATTTACTGTATCTGTTATTTTAAATTTATTCATACATTCCCCATAACCTTCAAAAAATACAATAATATTATAACTAAAATTCCTATGCAAATCAAATAATTAATGTATTTTTTCTTAAAAATTGTCATTTTATTAATAAGTTTATAAATTAAATAACCAAATGTTGCTCCAATTGTATTTAAAATGATATCATCAACATCAAAACTTCTACCAATATTTAGTTGAACAAACTCAATTGTAATACTTACTAAAAATGAAATTAACACCGGTAAATAAAACTTATTTGGTTTAACATACGAAGAAATAATAAACCCAAAAGGTACAAATAGTAAAATATTACCAATAACATTAAGTAAAAATAGATGACTACTAATTTTATATCTAAGTATTTCAGCAAATGGAATAATATTTATTCCACCTCCTAAAGTATTATAATCTACTCTAGTAACAAGTTCATAAAGCATAATTAAATATGTAACACTTAAAAGTATATAAAATTCTTCATATAAAACTATCTTTTGTTTATTACATATTTTATATGAAATTCTACTTGCAATCACTGTAACAATAATTATAACAAGTGCCTGCCAAACATGCTTTAAACTGCTATTTAGTAGATTTGAAATCATAGTACCTCCTTAACTTAGAGTTGCAATATTTTCTTTAGTCGTAATAAAAATATCTATATTCATTATACTATCATTTATACTTTTTTGTAAAACCTTTTCTGTTAATATTTCATCTTTTTCATCAAGGGATAAAAGTACCTTTTCTTTTGCTAACTCCAATGCTTTCTTTTCGGCATCTTTTAAGGAATATTTTTCCTCCTTTTTTAGTATTTCATAATCTATTCTTTTATATATTTTTATACCAAAGCCAGAAAATAATAGTTTTTCTTTTGAGGTAAAATTTTTAAGTCTATCTTTTAAAATAACATAATCCTTATCTTTAAAATTAATTATAAAATTATTTCTTTTCTTATTTGTAACTGTATCTTTCGTATATTTTAAAGGTATTTTTTCATTAACGGTATACCAGCTTTCTGCATAAACTTTTGCACTTGCACATACTGTTGATACCACATTTTCATTAAGTAGGATATCTCCACTTACAATTAAATCACCTTTTTTAACATAACTTCCAGGTTTTATAAGAGGTGTTCCTTTATAAACAGTAATAGTTTTAATTATACCAGACTTTTTTGCATAAATATTACAATATTCTTTTTCTTCATTTTTTCTTTCATAGACTTTTTCTGTAACTTTAACAATATATATCATACCTTTTCTTTCAATTTCTATAAAATCAATTATGTCTTTATTATCACTTTTAATTTTTTTCTTAATATTTTCAAGTTTTTGAAAACTTTTTCGAAAAGTAAATTTTTCAATATTATTATTAGATAATTCTTGAATAACTAAATTTACTATTTTAGGATTTTCATTTTCAACTTTAATATCCACGATAAAAAAAGATAAAAAACTTACAAAAGCTATTATTAATATAAAACTTATAAATACTAAATAATATTTTTTTAAAATAAATGAATAATATTTTTTACCATAAAATCTTACTACTTTAAAATTTAAATATTTATAATACTTTTGCACTTTTGGAAAGTCTATATAATTAATTTTAACAAATGTATAACCTTTTTCAGTATATATTAAATATATATCAACATTAATTTGTTTTAACTTAAGTATAATATCATTTATTTTAAATTTACTTTTTATAAGGATATAACTATTCATAAATTTTTCCTATGCTAATAATATTACCCTCGATTAAAAGTTCACTACTATTTATTTTTTTTATCTTTAAATCACTACCAGTTATTTTAATTTTAAAATTTTCTATAGAAAGCATTATAAGTTCATTTGTTAATGTTATTATCTCTTGAAAATTATAAATATATAAAAAGTTTTCATACATTGTAACAAAATAATTTTTATCATATAAAAAATCAATTATTGTATTTTTAATATTCAACATTATCACCAATTAATTATATGAAAAAAGAAAGACTTTTAATCTTCCTTAAAAAGTGATAATTGTACTTTTTCTTTTTCTTTATCAATTCCAATTACATATACACTAATAATGTCACCAACTTTTAAAACTTCACTTGGATGTTTTATATAATTTTTACTCATTTTAGAAATGTGAATAAGACCATCATTATGAAGTCCAATATCTACAAAAGCACCAAAATCCACTACATTACGAACTGTTCCTTCGAGTTTATCACCAATTTTTAAATCTTTAATTTCTAAAATATCACTTTTTAATATTGGCTTTTCCATTTCATCACGAGGATCACGATGGGCTTTAGCAAAACTTTTTAAAATTGTATCAATTGTATATTCATCTGTGCCTAGTTTACTAGCAAGATTTTTAGCATTAATGTCTTTTAGTTTATCTGAGCATTTACCAATTTCCTCAGCATTTATATTTAAAATTTCCATTACTTTTTTAGCAATATCATAACTTTCAGGGTGAATATCAGTTGTATCAAATATATTGCTTCCACCTTCAACTCTCATAAATCCAATTGCTTGTTCATAAACTTTTTCACTTAATAATTTATTTTTTAAAACTTCCTCACGAGATAAAATTTTGCCTTTTTCCTCACGATATTTTATTATCTTATCAATGTATGTTTTAGTAAGACCAGATATATATTTTAAAAGTGAAGGACTTGCAGTATTTATGTTTACACCTACTTCATTTACAGCACTTGTTACAACAAAGTCTAATGATGATGATAATTTTTTAGCATTAACATCGTGTTGATATAAACCTACGCCGATACTTTCTGGAGTTATTTTTACTAGTTCAGATAAAGCATCTTGAAGTCTTCTTCCTATGCTTATTGCACTTCTTTCTTCAACCACTAAATCAGGAAATTCCTTTATTGCAAGTGGTGATGCACTATAAACAGATGCTCCAGCTTCCGAAACAATTATATAATCAACTTTTCTATCAATAGATTTTATAACATCACTTATAAATTTTTCACTTTCCCTGGAAGCTGTTCCATTACCAATTGCTACAATATCAATATTGTATTTATTTATTAAGTCAATTGTTTTTGCTTTTGCTTCTTCATATTTATTTACAGGTGGATGTGGATATATTTTTTCAATTTTAAGTACCTTTCCTACTGGGTTTAAAACAGCAAGTTTGCAACCAGTTCTATATGCTGGATCAAATCCTAATACCATCTTATCTTTAATCGGTGGTGTTAAAAGTAAATTTTCTAAATTTTCACTAAAGTTTTTAATAGCAACATCTTCAGCTTTTTCAGATAATGCTGCACGTATTTCTCTTTCTACACTTGGAAATATAAGTCTTTTGTAGCTATCTTTAATAGCATTTTTTACAATATCCACAGCAAAACTTTCTTTATTTTTAATTATCTTTTCTTCGAAAAATGAAAGAACTTTTGCATCATCAATATCAATTGAAACTGTAACTATTTTTTCTTTTTCTGCTCGATTAATAGCAAGAACTCTATATGATTTTATTTTAGATACTTCCTCTTTAAAGTCATAATACATTTCATAAACTTTCTTTTCATCATCAGCATCTTTTTTCTTTTTAGAAATTATAAAACCATTTTTAAATATGAAGTTGCGAAGCCATTTTCGATAATAAGCATTATCTGATATATACTCTGCGATTATATAACTTGCACCAGTAACTGCTTCCTCAACAGTTTTAACTTTATCATTTATAAACTTTGAGGTTAAAGATGTAATATCACCTTTCGTAGGAAATGACATTATCATTTTTGCAAGTGGTTCAAGTCCATTATTAATTGCATCTGTTGCCTTTGTTTTTTTCTTTTCTTTAAATGGTCTATAAAGATCCTCAACTTCAACAAGTTTTTCAGCATTTAAAATTTTCTCTTTTAATTCATCAGTAAGTAATCCTTTTTCATCAATTAATTTAATTACACTTTCTTTTCTTTCTAAAAGATTTACTTCATAAGCATATACTTCATTTATTTTACGAAGCTGTTCTTCATCTAAAGCACCAGTAACCTCTTTACGATATCTTGCGATAAATGGAATTGTTGCTCCCTCGGACAAAAGTTTTAAAGCACTAGCAACTTGACTATCTTTAACATTCAAATCACTAGCAATATTTTTTATTATTTTTTCATTCATATTTTTTACCTCACTAAACAATTATACAAAAAAAGGAAGTATTTGACTACTACCTTTGACACTTGTTTACATTGCAAAAGTTATTTTTGTTTGCTAATATCTTAATTACTGGAACAACATTCATTTCATAAAGATTTGTTTCTTCATTTAGTTCGCTATACTCAATATAGTCTAAAGAAATATCTGCTATACCTAAAAATAATTTAATTATTATAAATTTGCTAAAATAAAATAATTTGCCATAATATGTAAATGGTACTAATGTATCTAGTGTACTTTCTCCAGTGTAAATATAATCTAAATCATCAGGAATAGATAACATTATTGAGGCTTCATCATTTAATTTAAAATGCTCATTAAACATATCTTCCAGTTGAGATTTAAAAATTAAAGAACCCATAACTATTTCATTAATTCTATCATCATTTACATAATTTCCAATATATGACTTATATTCATTTAAAACATCCATAAACCCTCCAAAATATATAGACTATTATATACTTCTTAAGATTTATTATCAACATCAAGTTCAAATATTTTATCAAAATTTGAATTAAGATTTAAAAAATAATGAATATTTCATAATAACAATCTTACTCTACGAATGAGATAATTTTGTTTACCAACCACATAATATTTTTGATTTTGTTTTAAATTGATATTTCCGAATTTTATATTTCAACATTTTATCACTATTTCAAGTTATATCTAGCTTTTATTTATAAATAATCTTTCTCTTTATTAACTTAGAAAAAGTATATCATTTGATTTTTTGTATATCAAACACTATTGACCATAGTATTATATTATGATATATTATTTCCAGTGGAAGTTCTGAAGTTTCCAAATTAGATGGAAAGTTTAGTACTTTCACCTTTTATTTATAACATTTTAAATATATAAAAATATATAAAGCAATATTAATAATATAAAAAATCTATATTTGAATAGATATAAATAGTTTTTAATTTTAACATAATATATGGTATAAAGATTAAGAACAAAGGCATTTGCAGCCAATTTGTTAATCATTGGTCCTTGCGGCCCGTAAGAACAATCACCATTGATTGTTCTTTTTTTATTAATTATAATTAATTAAAGATTATTAACTTGTTTAAATATTGGCTGTTTTAAAAAGGCTCACAACCGGCGGTCATAGGTCGAGAAGTCCACCATTCAAGCAGTGACAACAATGGCAGACAAATATTTATAATTTAAAATTACCATAAAATTACCATAGAATACATAGAAAGCATAGAAATTACCATAGTTTTTTGAAAAATAAAGCACTAAAAAAAGCAAGTGATATTCATAAAATAGTAAGAAAGTAGGAAAATAAATAATGAGAAGTATGACAGGCTTTGGTAGAGCCAAGTTAGAAAAGAATAATAGAATTTATAGTATAGAAATAAAATCAGTAAATCATAAATATAATGATATAACAATAAAATTACCTAGATTTTTAAATAAAATAGAGGATAATATAAGAAAAAAGGTTGCGGAATATATTAGCAGAGGAAAAGTTGAAGTATATATTTCTTTTCAAAATTATAGTGAGAAAGGAAGAAATATAAAAGTAAATAAAGAACTTAATGATTGGGCAAATATAACATTCGAAAATAAAAGCGGATGGGTAAGAAAATCATTAGTAGAAAATGCTGTTGTAGCAGAACAACAAGAAGAGCCAAAACAAGAAGAACCTGCACAATCAGAGGAACCAAAACAAAATGAGGTAACATTTGAGGCTAAAAAAGGTTATATAAATGCAGATATGTCTGTAAATGTAAGAGAAACAGCAAGTACATCAGCTACAGTAATTATTACATTAAATCCTAATACAGAAGTTAAAGTAGTAGGAGAGGAAAATGACTTTTATAAAATAGAATACAAAGAATATAAAGGCTATGTAGCAAAACGATTAATATCAGATAGTCAAGTACAAGTAACAAGCAGAAGCAGTGCATCAAGAATAACAAATGAACAAGAAAAATCTCAAGCAAGTGAACAAAAGGACGTAAGCCAAGCATCAAGTACAGCAGTAAGCCAAACAGCAGGGGATAAAATAGCAAGTTATGCAAAAAAATATGTAGGTTATAATTATGCATCAGGTGGTACAACACCAAGTAATGGGTTCGACTGTTCAGGGTTTGTATATTATGTGTATAATGCATGTGGATATTCACTAAGTAGATTATGTTCTATACAAGCAAAAACGGGTACGGAAGTTTCAAAAAGTAATTTAATACCAGGTGATTTGGTATTCTTTAATAATGGATCGAATGGAAGTATTGGCCATGTGGCAATATATGTAGGAAATGGAATAATTGTACACGCAGCAAATACAAGAAGAGGAGTAACAACAGATACTATAAACAGCGGATATTATAATACATATTATTATACAGCAAGAAGAGCATTTTAAAAAACAGGGGGAAATACTTTGAGGTGATAATATAGAAATACTAATAATTACTGTTCGGGTATAT
>OJAW01002211.1_pt1 | contig 10037 bp, 8 predicted proteins | sample 1589151 | NCBI WGS metagenome assembly OJAW01 (sample SAMN03283290) | human gut metagenome | biome: human-associated habitat; material: feces | host: Homo sapiens | place: Peru | collected 2012 | reverse complement strand
ACTTTATGCAGACTGAGATGGAAGAGATGTTACCACCTAAATTGACGAAGAACCAAATTCTTGTTTTTACTGAAAATCAGCGATATTGGCAACTTTTACTCATATTTATCAACATAACATAATTCCGCCAACGGGAAGTATTCCCATTGGGGTATGCAGGTCGTAATCAGAAAAAAATATATCATAATGTAATAAATCCCGAGGAGATGCGTTAATACAATAGAAGGATGAATTTATTTCAAAAACAATGCCTATGGAACATTTTACTTCAGAAAATCCAATGCCGTCGAAGCGTACTATCGACATTATCAAAGCCATTGCCTACACCTATAGGGTGATGAACATCAATGGCAGTCTGAAATCCTATTGTCTAAACTGATAAACTGAAAAACATATTTAAAAGAATTTATGGCAACAATTATTTCTCCATCCCTGCTGGCTGCTGATTTCACAGACTTGCGCCATGAGGTGGAAATGATTAACAAAAGTGATGCTGACTGGTTGCATCTTGACATTATGGACGGAACATTCGTTCCTAATATCTCATTCGGATTTCCCGTTATCGATGCGGTGGCAAAGATTTGCAAGAAGCCTCTCGATGTGCATTTCATGATTGAACACCCTGAGCGTTATGTGCAGCGCACGGCAAAGACCGGCGCCATGATGATGAACGTGCATTATGAGGCTTGCGTGCATCTGCATCGTACTGTGCAGGAGATTCACGATGCCGGCATGAAGGCTGGTGTGACTCTCAATCCTTCAACTCCAGTCTGTCTGCTTGAGGATATCCTGAATGATGTGGACATGGTGTTGCTGATGAGCGTCAACCCCGGATTCGGCGGACAGAAATTCATCGAGGGCACTATCGACAAGCTGAGAGCGCTGCGTGAGATGGTGGACAGGAAGAATTCTCGTGCTCTGATACAGATTGACGGTGGTGTGCAGGCTGAGACCGCTCCGCGTCTCGTTGAGGCAGGTGCAGATGTTCTTGTTAGCGGAAGCTATGTGTTCAAGGCTGCCGATCCTATCCAGACGATCCATGATTTGAGATCGCTCTGATATGGAAGTTTTCCTCAATATAACAATAATGTAGGTTGCATAGTGAAGACCATTGGGGAAGTATGTATGTGATATTGATTCAAGAATAAAATAATGCGGGTAAATCCATAGTCCTTTTGAGAAATATGGATTTACCCGTATGTTTTTTAGATGTTATATAGACCTTGTTTTAACCCCAAGCGGCCTGATGACCGATTGAGGCTAAAATATAAGTTCCTGTAGTTGAAACGTCATGAGTGCTGCGTTTATGGCTTTGGGTCAATAAACGGTTTCAAGTGACAGCTTGTTCTTTCTCGCCATTCTTCTCATGTTGAGTATGGCGTATCTCATTCGTCCCAGGGCAGTGTTGATGCTCACACCGGTAGTCTCGGCGATTTCCTTGAACGACATCTCCTGATAGAAGCGCATGAAAACAATCTCCCTCTGTGTCGGAGGCAGCAGGTTCATCATCTTCTTCACATCGCGCAGCACCTGCTCGTTGACATATCTGTCCTCGATGTTGAAGTCTGTTATGTCGTTTCCTGTGACATTCGAGAGGTCGTTGTCGTCAGAAGTTTCCACGATGTTTTTGGCGCGGTTGTCTCGATACCAGTCCATTATCACATTGTGGGCGATGCGCATTATCCACGCCGAAAACTTGCCGGAGTCAATATATCTGCCCTCCTGCAGTTTTGTTATCACCTTCACAAAGGTTTCCTGGAAGATATCATTAGCCAAGTCCTGCTCGTGCACTACGAACAGGATATATGAAAACAATTTGGATTGATTTCGAGATAATAACAAATCGAAGGCCTGATTGTTTCCTCTAACGTATGACAATGCCAACTCTTCATCGGTCATTTCATTTAGTCTTATCATTTTAATTCAATTTTTTAGTGAAGTAAATGATGTTTCAATAGGCTTTAGAATTTTATTTGTTATTATATAATATTGTTCTCTCTTTTGCGTTTATATCTTTTTCATAGATGTTCAACACACTTGCAAAAGTAAGTATAAATGTTTGTTTGAACAAATTTTTTTCTTTATAATGCCGTTTTTTCTTTGAAGTTTCGAAAAATGTTTATAAATTTGCACCGTAAAGGTTCGCCTAATACGTGATTGAAAGGGAATGGAGTGAGAATCTCCGACTGTCCCGCAGCTGTAAGCTCCTTTATGCTCAGTGACGACAGGCCACTGCCCAGAAGAATGTTTCTTCGGTTTTTCTGTTTCGGGTGGGAAGGTGTCATGAGAGTGGAGTGAAGTCAGAATACCTGCCTTTATGTTAGTCTTTGCGGAATCTTCTCGATGTAAGGAGTGGAAGCGTAATTGTGTAAATATATGAAGCGGTTGATATGTAGCCGGCAGTGTAATATGCTTGGCGACATTCGCTTACGTCATAATTGTGCTTGACCATACTTTGATTTCGGCAGCTTTTGCGGGACGTTTGGTATGGCAATCATACGTGTATTATTATATAAGTTATTTTTTATGCTGAGAAAAGGCGTTGTCGTGAGGCAATGCCTTTTTGTCGGTAGTATGCTCGGCATGAGCATTGCCTGACTGACGCGCAAGTCCCGAATAAGACTTGATTGCGGAAATTGAATAGCCGGTGTAAGGGGCGTTCATCGAGGGCGTTGCTTTTCATTTCAGTTCATAACTCAATATCTCTTTCATTCCTGTCATCTTCATGTATTTTGTCTGGTAGCCATATATGGCAACGAGCCGTTGTATGTTTCCAGGGTTGTCCACGAGGTTCAGGTCGCGGCGAATCTTCGAACCGTTCTTCAATTGTATGGCTATGACGTTGGATTTTGATTTCTCGTTCTTATCGTCGGCGATTAGGATGGATGTGCTTGATTCATAGGGACTGTCGAAGAAATACTTGTAGCCTCCCGTTGATGTAGCACATCCTACGATATAGCCTTTCACGCAGATGGGGTCTTCGAAGACATGGTTCTTGAATGTGTATACGTCCACCGTGTCGGTGCTCACCCATTCAGTATCGTTCTTTCCGTCACCGTTTGCCCATCCGCCGTTGTCGCCATTGTTGCCGGTGGAGGTTGATTCGTTGACTTTATCGTTGTTTTCCTTTTTGTTTTCACTGTCGTCGATTACGGGCTTTTCGCAGCAGACGAACGACAATATGGGGAAGAAAAGAAGTATACTGTAAATGTGTTTCATTGGGATGGTGTGTATAATTGCTTTTTGTTTATTTGACATGCAAATGTAAGCAATCAAATGCAGAACTCCAAAGATTTGCCGCCTTTTGTATTCAAGGGATAGCTTGGGCAAAAAAAAAGAGGTTGGCGCAGGATGCTACCAACCTCATGAGATTTCGTAAATGGCGAAATCATAAATAAGATGTGGCAAATGTAAGCCTTTATTATGAAACTTGCAAGAATTCCGACTATAAAATGTTGAATTTAACAAATTGTCCCGTTATTTTTATGTTATAAGGCAGCTTTTGTGTCATTGCTTTTAGTGTGCGTGTCATTCAATGTCATGGTTTGCTATATGATAAATGCAAATAATCCTTATTTTTGCTGTTATATTTTTCAGATGTATTTTATTATGTGTATCTTTGCAGCATCAAAAAATAAAACTACTATTGTATTTCTAAAAAAACTTAACTGAATACATTTCAAACAAAACAGTATGAAAAAGCTACAAGCATTTTTACTGCTTTGCTTGCTCTTCCCTATGAGCCTGTTGGCTTCGGTGTGGGATACAGACTACAAGCAAGTGGAGCAGAGCATCAGAGAACCAAAGTTCCCTAACCGCTCCTTCAGCATCACCAAGTATGGCGCTTCGCTGAAGAATACGGCAGCCAAGAACCAAAAGGCCATTAACAAGGCCATCGAGGCTTGTTCAAAGGCAGGTGGCGGCAAGGTGGTTGTTCCTGCTGGAACATGGAAGACAGGAGCCATCAGACTGCGTAGCCATGTAAACCTCGTGATAGAGAAGAACGCTACACTCTTCTTCGAGTTCGACCGCAGTCTCTATCCCCTTGTTGAAACACGTTGGGAAGGTCTCGACTGTATCAACTACTCACCTCTTATCTATGCTTTCAAGGAGACCGACATCGCCATTACCGGTGAGGGAGTTATTGATGGCAACGGATCTGACGAGACTTGGTGGCTCATGAGCGGCAAGACTCCGAAGAGCCGCAACATAGAGGTGAAGGAGAAACAGCAGAATCCTGGCGGCCGTGCCGATTTGCTGCAGATGGCAGAAGACGGTGTGCCTGTTGAAAAGCGCGTCTTTGGTCCGTGGAAAGGTCTTCGTCCTCAGACGGTTAACCTCAACCAATGTGACGGAATTCTCATCGAGGGCGTAAAGATGATACGTTCACCATTCTGGGTTATGCATCCGCTGCTGAGCAAGAATATCACGGTGCGTGGCGTACATGTAGAGAACCACGGTCCTAACGGCGATGGCTGCGACCCTGAGTCATGTGAGAACGTGCTTATCGAGAACTGTATCTTTGATACCGGCGACGACTGTATCGCAATCAAGAGCGGACGAAATGAAGACGGCCGTGAGGGCGGTAAAGGTAAATACGTGGGGCGTCCAAGCAAGAATATTATCATCCGCAACTGTGACATGAAAGATGGTCATGGTGGTGTGGTTCTTGGTTCAGAGATTTCAGGAGGATGCAGTAATGTGTTCGTTGAAAACTGTACGATGGACAGTCCGGACCTGGAGCGTGTGCTCCGCATCAAGACAAACTCATGCCGTGGCGGTGTGATTGAGAATGTATATTTCCGCAACGTGAAGGTTGGACAGTGCCGTGAGGCGGTGTTGAAGATAAACACAAACTATGAACCAAAGGAGAAGGGTCGTCGTGGCTTCTATCCAACCGTGCGCAACGTATACATGGAGAATGTGACCTGCCAGAAGAGCAAGTATGGCGTTATGATCGTTGGCTTCGACAACATCAACACTATCCACAACATCAATCTGAAAAACTGTAATTTCACAGGAGTATATGGCCAGCCTGTGTATATCACAGGTCAGACAGACAAACCAAACTATGAGAACCTCGTAATTAATGGCTCACAGGTGCTCTCGCAGCTGCCTTACAAGACATACAGCCAGTGGATGGCACACTCAGAAATGCAGCGCAATCCGGATCCATGCTATCTCGATTTTGCAAAGACTCCAAAGTGGGGCTATGTGGTTGGTATAGAGCAGGAGGCAATTCTCGATGCTTATCTCGCCAGCAAAGATGAGAGCATCATCAATTATCTCAAGCAGTATCCTGCCAAGATGATTGACGAAAAGGGTAATATCACAGGTTATGAGTATTCAGCTTTCAACCTCGACAATACCCGTCCGGCGCGTTTCATCCTGCGTATGAATGAACTGTTCCCTGAGAAGAAGAATGAGCTTGCCTTGAAGACCATCTTCAAGCAGCTTGAGAAACAGCCACGCACAAACGACGGCGTATGGTGGCACAAGGCTATTTATGCTTATCAGGTGTGGCTCGACGGAGTATACATGGGTCATCCGTTCTATACAATGGCAGCCCCAAAGCTGAAAGGCGAGAAAAAGGCAGAGAAATATTACGACGACACTTTCACACAGATTACCAAGACATATAACAGAACCTTCGACGACAAGTCCGGTCTCTGGAAGCATGCTTGGGATGAGACAGGCGAGATGTTCTGGGCTGACAAGCAGACAGGACTCTCGCAGCACACCTGGGCTCGTGCACAGGGATGGTTCGCAATGGCAATCCTTGAAGTTCTCGATGCAATGCCGGCAGACTACAAAAACCGTCCGGCTCTCGTAGCTATGCTCAACGACGTGATGACAAAGACCGTGAAATATCAGGACAAGAAGACTGGCCTTTGGTATGACGTAATGGACGTGAAAGACAATCGTAACTATTTTGAGGCAACAGCATCTTCAATGTTCTCTTACGTACTGCTGAAAGGCTCACGCCTCGGTTATTTCGGTGACGAACTTAAGGAAGCCGGCATCAAGGCATACAAGGGAATCCTCAACAATTTCGTGAAAGTGAATGCCGACAAGACCCTTTCTCTCACACGTTGCTGCGAGGTGTCAGGACTCGGTCCGGGTCTCAGCGCTAAGGTGCTGAAGGCAGCTCCAAAGGTGAAGGAGAACAAGCGCCGCGATGGTTCTTTCGAGTATTATATCAGTGAGCCAATCCGTGACAACGACGGCAAGGGCGTTGGTCCGTTCATCTGGGCTTCATTGGAGATGGAACATCTTGGCTACGACGTGGAGTCGCTCAACAAGTAACGACTCCGTTGCTGCCTTATCCAAAAGGACGCATAAAATCAAACTAAAACAAATTTCAAATTATGAAGAATTTATGTTTGCCATTGGTAGCTTTGGCACTTTCCGCTTCAGCATCAGCACAGACTGGTGCTCCTGCCTTTCCTGGTGCTGAGGGATTTGCCCGTTACGCAGCCACCGGAGGACGTGCTGCCGATGGTACGACAAAGGTTTATCATGTCACAAATCTCAACGACAGCGGCACTGGTTCACTCAGATGGGCTTTGTCGCAGTCTGGTCCTCGCACCATCGTGTTTGACGTGAGCGGTTACATCGACTTGAAGTCAAATCTCAAAATAACATCAAATACCACTATTGCAGGCCAAACGGCACCAGGCAACGGAATTACACTCCGTTATTACACCGTGGAGTTCACAAACTGTGATAATGTCATCGTCCGCTTCTTGCGCTTCCGCCGTTCACAGGTGAAGCATGTTGACGACGGTGCGGATGCAACATGGGGAAGATACCGTAAGAATATCCTCATCGACCACTGCTCTATGTCGTGGAGCATTGATGAGCTGGCGTCTTTCTATGACAACAGGGATTTCACCATGCAGTGGTGTATGCTCGCCGAAGGCCTCAACGCAGGACATGCTAAAGGCGACCACAGCTATGGTGGTATTTGGGGTGGAAAACCGGCATCATTCCATCATAACTTCCTTGCCCACGTCCAGAACAGAGCACCTCGCTTCAATGGCGCCCGCTATAACTGGAACGGTTATGACAAAACCCAATATTCCAACTCCATACAGGCAGAGAGGGTAGACTTCCGTAACTGCGTGGTTTACAACTGGGGTAACGGAAACGGTTGTTATGGCGGTCCTGGTGGTGGCTATGTGAATATGGTGAACAACTATTTCAAGGCTGGTCCTGGCACGAAGAACAAGACTCGCGTTACGCAGATTTCATTCTCTGATGCATCAAACGGCGGCGACAATCCGTTCCCCAACTATTCCAGCCGTTATTTTATCAGCGGAAACTACGTGTCTGCAGCCGGTTCCAAGGCTGCCAACTATGACTGGAGCGGTGTGATTTACGACCAGAAAATCAAGATAGGCAATGATTATTATATGCAGGATGCCAAGCATTATTATGGTGAGGATCAGACCTATGTGAAGGATGCCAGCGGTGTAGACTGCATCAAGATAAAACTTGACAGTCAGTTTGACCCGGGCACCATCACTACCCAGACCGCTGAGACGGCATACGAGAAGGTACTCGCATACAGTGGAGCGAGTCTCTATAGAGATGCTTGTGATGTGCGCTATGTGGAAGAGGCAACAAATGGTACCGTTACCTACAACGCTTCTCATGCCAATGTTCCTGGTATTATCGATGTTATCAACGATCCGTCATCAGACAGCCATAATTCCGCTACGGCAAGTTTCCCCGAACTGCCATCGGAATCACGTGCTGCCAACTATGATACCGACGGCGATGGCATACCAGACGAGTGGGAGATTGCCAACGGTCTTAATCCTAATGATCCAAGTGATGCACAGTTGAAGACTCTCGATACCGCGAAGGGTTGGTATTCAAATCTTGAAGTATATCTCAATTCTATCGTTGAGCATATCGTTAAGTCACAGAATGCTGATGCCGTGTCGCCAGTGGATGAGTATTATCCAGCGTTTACATCAGGCATTTCTGCTTCGTCTACAAAGTCTGAGGTTAAGTCAATCGAGTATTATTCACTGAATGGCGTCAGACTCTCTGAGCCACAGCAGGGAATATCAATTCGCAAGATGGTCTTGACAGATGGTCAGACTGTAGTAGACAAAGTCTTGAAGAAATAATTTCAATTATCTTGAAACGGTCGTTGAGGTTCGAATAATTATAATTCCGCAAAATGACCGTTTTCTTATTAGCGATAAAGAAGGGAAGTGCTGTTCGGTGCTTCCCTTTTTAATGACTTTTGTTTCTTAACCTTATTTTAACACGCAAAGAGATACTTCATATCTATAAAAGTTCTATCTTTGCATAAAATAAGCTTCGGCTCGGGATAAGAAATGAATGTCTTCATTTCATTCTCCTCTCGCCTTGCATTATCTTTGCATAAGATAAGCTTCACCTCAGCATAACACTCAAGCAAGCTTGATGTTCTGCATTCGGTTTGCATTATCTTTGCATAAGATAAGCTTCGGATTATCAAAGTGCTCAAGCAAGTATAATTGTGTAAATATATTGTTTAATTAATTATTACATTATGAAGAAAACTTTACTCTTATTCGTTTCATTGCTTATGACAATGGGAATGTTCGCACAGTCTAAGACCGCGACATTCGATTTCACAGGCGAGTCTGCTTATGGCATGACACTTTTGAGTGGCTCTACAAAAGATTACAATGCAGACCCTACGGTATGTATAGAGGGTGATGTCACTCTTACTCTCAATGGTCAGACCCGTTGGTGGAAAGCAACCAACGGCAACGAGTTGCGCTTCTATAAAGGTTCAAATATGACTTTCAAAGTGCCAGAGGGTAATGTCATCACAAAGGTTGAACTTACATCGAAATCTCCTGCAAAATTCGAGTCTGCTGTAGGTACATACGCCAATGGCACATGGACTGGTTCAGCCAATAGTGTGGTTATCTCAACCAACATTACAGAGAAGAACGCTCCGATCAGCTCTGCTGTAGTGACATACCAGTCATCTTCTGCTCCAATGAAGAAAGACCCAGCTCTGTCGTTCAGTGAGACTACAGTGAGTGGTGTTGTAGGCGAGGCTTTCGTTGCTCCTACTCTCACAAAGGCTACCACTGCTGCCGTGGCTTATACTTCGTCAGACGAGGCTGTGGCTACCGTTAATGCTGAGACAGGCGAAGTGACACTTCTCGCTGCCGGTGAGACAAAAATCACTGCTACTGCTGCAGAAAACGATGAGTATAATGGTGGTTCTGCCTCATATACACTCACTGTCACAACTCCAGCTCTCGATGTAGTTCAAGAGCCTTACTCAGAGTCGTTTGAGACAGAGTTCGGTTCCTTCGTTCTCGACAACGTGAACCTTTCTGAGGGTCTCTCATACGTATGGGCTATCGACAAGAGCTACAAGTGTGCCAAGGCTTCTGCTTATGTCAACAAGAAGAACCTTCCTTCTGAAAGCTGGCTTGTTTCTCCTTGGATTAAACTTTCTGCAGCAGATGTAATACGCAACCTGTATTTTGACCATGCCGTGTCTAAGTATTTCGGCAATGTTTCAGAGGAGGCTACATTGTGGATCAAGGCCGAGGGTGGTGACTGGACTCAGTACACTTCAATCTCATATCCAGAGGTTCCACAGGACAAGAGCTTCTCTCCTTTTGAGACACAGACAGTCTGCCTTGCCGGCTATGAGGGCAAGAAGATCAAGGTTGGCTTCAAGTATGTCAGCACCGACAAGGCTGCCGGTACATGGGAAATCAGAAACTTCAAGGTTTCCACTGATGTTTCTGGCATCAACGAGATCAAGGCTGACAAGCTCGACGTCAATGCTCCTGTATACAACCTCGCAGGTCAGCGCGTAAACGCAAATGCCAAGGGAATCCTTATCCAGAATGGCAAGAAGTTCATCAAGTAATATCATGATAGCATTTTCAGGATTATCAATATCCTAAATACGTTAAGGTGTGTCAAACGAATGGTTTTGGCGCACCTTTTTTTTCAGTACGCTCGGCATGAGCATTGTCTAACGGGTGAAAGTCCCGAGCAAG
>OJAW01002204.1_pt1 | contig 10063 bp, 9 predicted proteins | sample 1589151 | NCBI WGS metagenome assembly OJAW01 (sample SAMN03283290) | human gut metagenome | biome: human-associated habitat; material: feces | host: Homo sapiens | place: Peru | collected 2012 | reverse complement strand
AACCCACTCAACGCCCGCACCGGCATTGGTTTGCAAGCCAGCAAGGACATCTGCGGAGGTAAAGTCTGTGACGGCAGTACCTTGCTCTTCGTTGCTTTGTCCTCCTACATACGCAAGCGGAGACGGGGCATATGCTTTCGCGTCATTCGGCCAATAGCAATTTTCTACCGTGCCGTCGAAGGCATAAACCACCCAACAAGTATTTCCATCTTTATCTACGCCCATGTCGGTCGTCGTAACCATACAGTTATTGACTGTTCCCGAGCCCAATTGGTCATCCGTATACCCAACAATTCCGCCAACAGCGGCCGTAATGGAGTTGACAACAATCTTACCATCAAACCAACAATCCGTAACCGTTAAATTGCCGTCAAATCTTGCTCCAACAATACCGCCAATGGTGTCGAACGGCCAATCAGTTGGATCCGGTTCTGTATAATATCCCTCGGAATTTGTGAAATTACCTGTAAGTGTTGCTGTTGAATAGCAACCGGAAATGGTGCAGCCCTGCACGGTAACACCAACGATACCGCCAATATTCTTTTCTATACTGCTGCCGCTGTAAATGCTACCAGATGTCCAGCAGTTGGTGATTTTGGACTTACCCATCCAGTCAACCAAAATACCTTTACCTGCGGCACTGCCATCTTTCGGATCCATCCAGATTTCAGCGTTTGCAACACCAAGGTTTTTAACTTCGCCGTTGTAAACACTGCCGAACAGAGCATTTCTAAGTAAATTATGAGACTCATCCGCGCCCTCAACGTATGATTCACGAGAGTAGAGATTTGAGATCACATGACCCTGTCCGTCAAATACACCGCAGAAGCTGTATTTTGGCTGGGTTCCGCCTCTACCCGTACCAATCGAGATCCATTCATGCCCGGATAAATCAAGGTCATTTTCCAAATAGAAAGTTTTCCCTGCAAAATTTGTGGTTCCGGGATCGTCATTCACAAGCTGTGCCAAACCCGCAAGCTGTTCAGCCGTTGAAATATAGTATTCCGAAGCGTCAGGCGCATCCGTATACCAACTTGTATCCGCTGTGCCATCCCAACTATCGGCTGCGGTTTCTTCTGCAAACGCTGACATCGGAACAAGCGCCATCGCAAGGCACAACGTAAGCAGAAGGCTTAGAAGTTTCTTTTTCTTTTTCATTTTCATTTTTATTCCTCCAAAATAATTTTTACCCGCTATTTACTTTCTCCGACAGCGGACACATCGAGGAAGATTTAACCGGAAAAGATGTGTTTACCGGTTAGGACTTCACTATTAAACCACCACCTTTCCAGTAAACGCAAAAAGCCGAAGCCAAGGCCCAATGAACCCTGTCTCCAGCAACTTGTTCGTTATAAATTGTATGAAGTAAGACTTAACACGCTGAAAAAACATCTCTATGCTTGAGACGAAAATGATTGTTGAATTTCCGTTTGCCATAGTCAAATTCTCCCTTCATAATTTCTAATGTAAAAAGAATATAAATCCCCAACTCCCCATAAATATACAATAGTATTATAACAGATTTTATCCAAAATCTCAAATAGCTTTCAGAATATTTATATCTGACAGAGCAATTGAGTATAGTTTTTCTTTATACTTATATGGTCAATATATTTTTTTATGTATTCCTTTTCTTTTCTTAAAAATTCAGAAATCTTTAATTTTCATACTAGGCGTACTGCCAATAAATCGCAGGCCGCCTAGTAATCTAACACTGTATTACCTTGTTCCTCTTCTCTTTTCTGAAATATTTACTATTCCTGAATCACCGCTCAAACCACAATGCATTTTACGATACTGATATTCCTCTATAAATTCATCATACACATCCATCTTATAACGAACACTTTTCATCTTTTCTGCTGTATATCCCATACGCTGACAATACGCATCGTACTCTGTTGCATAATCATCTGTAGGTGCTTGCAAAATAGACGCGCGTTCTTCTATAGACAACTTGGTATAATCAATTACCTCTGGAACATGCTCCGCCTTTTCTATTACCACTTCTTCTATCTCAGGAACTTTAATATCTGCTTTCTCTGACACTACAACAGTCTGTATCTCATCTTTTGCATCAACCGATCTATCAAACACTTCAAAAGTCTGCTCCTGTATCTCTTTTACTGCTTTCTTTAATTTTGCAAATTCCTCATAAGTCAGAATCTCTTCTTTAGCCTCACGTAGCGTTACATTCAATAAATCCTTAAACCGGATTTCTTCCAAATAATCCATATATTCCCATTTCCACTTATGTGTTACACTGGATAACTCCGACAATGCCTTATCCCAAAGTTCTCCTGCCTTATTAGCCTTTTCACGATACAAAGCAATCGCCTGTTCTTTCTCAAACTCTTCCCTCGTCATAATCGGTGCTGTAAGTTCTTCCTCGGATAACAAAGCAGCATCTCTGATAAATTGTGCGTCCAGATACTCTACATACTCCCTGTTCCAGTCAGAACGATTCAATTCCGCACTGTAATATTTATGCTGAATATTATTTCGCTCATATGCAAGCTTCCGTTTCCTTGACAGGATTTCTGCCTTCTTTCGTTCTTCTTCAATCTGCTTTTTCTTTCGGATTACTTCCTCTCTTGCAGCAGCTTCTGCCTTTGCTTTTGCTTGGTCCTCTGCTATTCTTCGTGCCTCATTTACCGCTTCTCTTTCTGTTACAATCTGGGCTATCCGTTCCACAAGCTCTGCTTTGCCGTATCCATCACCAAGCTTATTCCCTCGTATTCCCTTTTTCATATCCGAAGTGGCAAAGGTTACTGTTTTATCCGTAACACGGACATTCCAGCCATATATCCCCTTCAGGCATTCCACCATCTGTTCAAAAGAATCTACAACGGGCAACAGCTTATCTATGGTATCCCGAATCAATTCTCTGTTGGATGTAACACCAATACCATCCTCGGCATTCTGATTCATCAGACGCTTTTCTACCCAGTAGTTGTCCGTATGCTTCTTGGCTAGCAAATCCACCTGACTAAAGCCCAATCGGATACACTTCTCCATCACCCATTTTTTTGCATTATGCATCATCTTTCCGGTACTTTTGTGCTTACAGCCTTGCTTCCATTCGCAGGGCTTGTCATGCCACTTTTCTTTCCTCCCCTCATACTTTCTGACGGAATTTATCACGATATGAACATGCATATTCTGGCTGCCATTGTGTCCATCCGGATGCACCGCAAGTACTGCCTGATGTCCCGGAGCAAATACAGATAACCACTGCTTTCCAAACTCCATTGCCTGTTCCATGGTAATAATATCTGTTGGCTGAAAGCTGATAATATAGTGATGAGCCTTCACATCTTTTACAGCGTTATTCTTGCCATACAGCCGATTTGTTTCAATGCATTCTGCACCAAAGGTATCTGCATCGCAGTTTACTCCATCTATCAGATAAGAATCTCTCTCCTGTATTCTTCCTTTTTCATCCAGAATTGGTTTATTTGTGTACTCATCAAATTTGCATGTCAGATACTCCACTGCATCCGAATAAAATCTATTCTTCACAGAAATATGCTTTATAATCGCCATTATGCTTCACCATCCTTTTCAATCTTACGTCTGTGCTTTCTTCCACATGCAACATCCTCCAATGCCGGAAGTATCTTAAACTTTAAATCCAGCAATTCCTTCACTGCCTCTTTCACATCGCTGTAAACACTAAAATAGGAACCTCCACTATTCAGATGTTTCGCTATCTGATTTAGGTTGGAACCAATCCTTCCAAGCTGCATGGAATACTCCTTCAACAGACTTGTATCTCCGTAACAGGGAAGCTTTCTTCCCAGAGCACATCTTCTGATATATTCCGACGTTGTAAGTCCTGTTTTCCTTGCTTTTTCCTCTATTTGTTCCTTATCCTCTGCGGATATACGCAAAGACATAAGAACCTTATTATCTTTCTTGTTATCTGTACTTCTCATAAATTCCTCCATTCTGACATAAAGAAAAGCAGGCATGTCTACCTGCTTTCACTTCATATCTGTAAAATTGTAATAATATTAATTGCTGTTCCAATATGAATAATAAACCTGCCGGATACGGCAGATACTTTCCCCGATGCTGATTCTGCATCTCCCCTCCCGTGCATAGCCTCGCTCCCATATGGTCGCTCACCAATACGCTCGCGTACTCGCGAACATTTCCAATAGAATTGCATGGCGGCTCGTTATATATGCTCGCCTGTTATATAGAATTTTGTCATACACCTGTCTTACAGAAATCTTACAATCATACTCCCCATAAGAAATTATGCTAACGCTATCGCATCATTTTCCATAAGAAATCCTTTTTTCACTGATGCGAGCCGACCTAAGTCGGCTGATGCTCCGTTGAAGTCGCGTAATGTAGAGCAAGTTCCGCCCTGTATATACAGGGCAGAACTTGTTGGGGATTTAGCATCCCCAAGCCCCAGCTCCTTCCGGCTTTTGAAAGACAGAAAACAGCCCGCAAGCGGACTGTTTTCTGCTTCAAAGCCTTGGCAATACTCCGTAAGACCTTTGTATAATGAATCTTCCCAAATAAAAAGAACTGTCTTACATATCAGATTATTTTCTCATACAAGTAACCATTGTGTCAGACAGTTCATCATACATCTATATGAATTTACAGCTCAATCATCATCCATATCAAACAGATTTCCAAGCATGCTTTTTGTAGAATTATCCATCTTTGCAGAGGTATCAGCTGCAAGTTCATTACCCTGTGCTGTATTGAATATCATATTTTGCATATTCCCCGGCACACTGCTCGGCACTGTTCCCGTCACCTGAGACATCGGAACTGCTCCCATATTCATCTGCTGTGCCATTGCACCAAGAACCCCTGCAAACATATTGTTAGCCACATTCTGTGATGATTCCTTTACAATCTTTATAAATTCTTCCCTTGAAAGTAATATTGCCTCACTAATCCAGTCCTCTATAGACTTTTCCCGATTCTCTTTTTGCTCGTCTTCAATCGCAGTGAGTATTGCCTTCTTGATTACTTCAGTCAGATTAAAAAATCCCGGCTGGCTGGACTTTTCTTCCAGCCAGTCAAGGATTCTCTTATCACTTTCATTCTTCGGATTTAACCGGAATGATATTGCATTTCCCATAAGTGCCTCCTATCCCAGATTCTCTGCAAGATAGCGGTATCCGATGGCATTTGCTTTCACATCTGTTACATACTGGATATTTCTGCCTAGTGTTCTGCCAAAACGCTTCATTACACATGCTCCGCCTCCGACATATACGATATTCTCATGCAATAAATCCACCTTAATTTCACGAAGCTTTGCTTCTACTTCATCTGCATACTGCTGTAATCCCTTTTCAACAAAAGGGACAAATTCAGCATTTACATTAGACTGCTTCCCACGGATAACATCAATAATATCATCCTCCGTAATTTCGCATTTGAGCTTTGGTAACGCATCCTTCTTAATTCGCTCAATGGCTGTAATCAAACCCATTTCATAAGTGTAAGCATCCTTATCCATAGGAATCCTGTCACGAACACTTAACACATCCAGTGTCCATGAACCTAAGTCAATGCATCTTAATCTGTCCAAGTCTCCCATACGATTTGCAATCGCTGCATAACACTGAGCATAAATCTTTACCTTATCAATATAGATTGAATAATGAACTCCTTCAAAGGTAAAAGAAATTCTTTCCTTATGCCACAGATAATCACGAAATTCCTTTCTCTCGGCACCAAACAGGGTAAGTGGCACTCCTGCAAATAATTCCACATGCTCTGTCTGTGTTTTTCCCTGATACTGCAGCTCCTTTGCAATCCCGGCGAGTGTCAGTAAAAAATAATTCTCATTCTCTGTCTTGGTTGCCTGTTTTCCAAGTCTTCCCTGACCTACGATATACTTCTGTCCCTTATACTCCAGCAATCCATGATTGGTAAGTGGTGTATAATCCACCGGAACAACTGAAGTTTCCATAAAGATATGCTCTCCCTTAATGGAACTCCAGCCATGATCTAGTGCAATCTTAACAGATGCCATAGTTGTTTCAGTCATAAATAAATTCTCTCTCATAAAATCCTCTCTTTCTCCGGCATAAAAGCCGGTGTACAATTCGTTGTTATTTTGTGTTGCAGTTTCTTCTGCATTAGTGATATTGGTAAACAATCTCTCCATAGATAACCTCCTCTGCAAGCTGTTTTGCCCGCTCTCTTATTTTCCACATTTCCATAGTGGAATGCTTGTCTTTCGGCTTATGCTTTGCCAGATACTGATTCATAATCCTGTCAAGCATCTCATATGCCTCTTCGTTAACTTCCTGTGCCTTGCTATAAAGCTGTCCCATTCTCATATGGTGGCGATATCTGTCTGGGTGAGTTTCCTTCATATAAGAAATCCATAACATACCATACTTTCCTATATCTGCATTTGTTATACCAAACTCTCCATCCTGCTTAATCTCTTCAATACTGATATCAGGATAAAAAACGCCATCAATCTCGGTATAAGTACCGCCCATTTCTTCATATAAAGATAATTCTCTACTCATTGTCACTACCTCCATTCTGTTATCTTGCTCTGCCCCGGTTACTGTCAGAACATGGCTTTTTCTTATGTTCCTGTTTCTCATACCATTCCTTCAAAAGCTGCTCAATTAAATCTGACTTCTGTTTCGGTGTGTAGTTCTCTGGAAAATACTTTGCTACAGAATCAGCCCGAAGCTTAATCTGCTCTCTCTGGTTTGGTTTTTCCTGCTCAAGTATGGAAAACATCGCATCCATATCAAGACTCCCCGACTGGCTCATACGCTTCATACGGTTCGCCTGCGATAGGGAAGGTGTGCATTGCTCCACATCCATTACCTCATAAAGCTCATACTGCTGTTCCTCCGTCATATAGGAAAGCTCTACAGCTATGGTAAAAGCAATCTTTCCATCATCTACCATATCGAGTACTTTGGGTATCAGATTGGTAAGTCGGATATAACGCGATATCTGCCTTTGACTTTCCCCGGCCTGCATTGCCAGTGCCTGATTGCTTCTAATTGTTGCATCATCAACACTTTTATCTTGTAGCAACACCCATTTTCCATCAGAATCATGTCCACTGGTCAATGAGTGTGTTTGTAAGGTGGGATTATCCGACTTCGGTCCAACTTGGGAAGAAGTTATCTTTTCGCCAACTTAGCAAAAAGTTAAATCCGTTCTTGCCCCCTGCCTCTTAATTGCCTCCAACTTCATCTTATAAGCAAACGCTTTCTCGCTGGGCTTCAGATGTTCACGCTGTAAATTGCTATCAACCATAGCAATCACCGCTTGACTATCATCCAAATCTCGAACTACCACAGGCATACAATTAAGTTCCTCCCATTTACATGCAGCTTTTCTTCTATGCCCTGCAATCAGTTCATAGCCACCATCCGCTTTCGGTCTTGCAAGTGCCGGGACAATCACACCTTCTTTCTCAATGCTCTGCATTAATTCAAAAAGTGCCATATCATTTTCTACCTTAAATGGATGCCCATTAAAATCATGCAATTTCGATAATGGAATCATTCTAATGTCGTTTTCCACCACAGCACCATCGTTTTGTTGTGGAAAAGAATACAATTCTTCTTGTTTCTTCATAAAATCAATTACCTCCTATTAAATCAATTATTCTCGCACATTTATCCGAGAACGAAATAGAGCCGCTTATTTCCAAAATCACTTGAAAATAAGCGGCTCAGACCACTTTGTTACCTTATTGAACTGTTAGTTATTATTGATGAAATACCGGAAGTGCCCGAATTACTCAACGAAGTGCATCGTCTGATGTCAGAAAAAGGAATCGTATTTATCCTATGCGGATCCAGTGCCCGAAAACTGAAGCGAAAGGGTTACAACACCTTAGGCGGAAGAGCTTATCCGGTTTACCTCTTTCCATTCGTTAGTGCCGAGATTCCGGACTTCAATCTCCAACAAGCCATCAATTATGGAATGTTGCCTCCACATTACCTGGCAAAGAATCCGCATCGACGTCTTTCTGCCTATATTGACGTGTATCTGAAAGAAGAAATCAAGGAAGAAGCTTTGGTGAGAAATCTCAACTCTTTCCAGCGATTTCTAGAAGTTGCAGCCCTGACAGATGGTGAGATCATCAACCTCAATAACATCGCCCAGGATTGTGGAGTAAGCGCAAATACCGTAGGCAACTATTTCGACATCCTGGAAGATACTCTTTTAGGTTTTCGCATTCCAGCCTACACCAAGACGATGAAGCGCAGATTGGTACAGGCTCCCCGATTCTATTATTTTGATGTAGGTGTCGCCAATCACTTATTGCATCGCAAGGAACTGGTTAGAGGCACTGCTGAATATGGTCATGCCTTTGAGCACTTGGTAATACAGGAGCTAAGAGCCTGGCTTTCCTATCAGGAAAGTACAGAACAATTGAGTTATTGGCGAGCCTATACAGGACAAGAGGTGGATGCCGTGATTGGCGACGGTAGAGTTGCCATAGAAATAAAATCTGTAGAGGAAGTATTGCCAAGGCATCTGAAAGGTCTCAAGACTTTTGCATCTGATTACCCGGAAAGCCGACAGATGATTGTATCGCTCGACCCGATAAACCGGAAGATAGGTGATATCGAATGTATCTATGTTTTGGATTTCTTTAAAAGACTTTGGAGGGAAGGAATATAATTCTTCCCTCCAAAGATTATCCGAGTGCTTAATCATAGAGATAGAAAATACGCTCCATCATGTGCCACTTCTCATCGCTCGTAGCACCCTTGCCGCACTTCTGGAACTTGCCTACCACTTCCTCCCACTCTGCCTGTCTAGGAAGGGTGGCGAGCTCTGCCATTTTCTTGTCCCAATCGAAATCTACGGGAGCATCCACAACCATCACCAGGCGGTTGCCGAAGATGTAAATCTCCATCTCCAGGATACCAACCTGACGGATTCCGTCACGAATCTCCTTCCATTGCACACCTTCTGAATGCAGGCGGCGATATTCACGGATAGCCTCCTCATCAGATTCCAGTTCCAACCACTGCACGTAGCGCTTGGTGGCTACCGGATACTTCTTCTGTTCATAACCTTTCATCATAATCATTAGGATTTTAAAGATTCAACTATTTGTTATTTCTTATCTTTTGCAAAAATATGAAAAAAGTTTGAGCAGAACAAGACAAGTTACCGATATTTTGTTTATTTTTGCATTATCATTGCAGAAATGCAAGATCAAGATTTGCAAAACGATTCTATGAAATTTAAGAAACTAAAGATTAAGATATGAAGAAACTACTTTTATCCATCGCCTTTCTGCTCCCTGGTATGGGAATGATGGCGCAGACTCAGGTAACGACTGCCGAAGGTATTCTCGAAGGAAAAGACCTCTCAGGCATCACTGTTTTCAAGGGTGTTCCATTTGCTGCCCCTCCGGTAGGAAATCTCCGCTGGAAGGCTCCTCAGCCAGCCCAGAAATGGCAGGGCGTTCGCGAGGCAAAGGAGTTCGGACCGAACCCGATGCAGGAACCTATCTTCGGAGATATGAACTTCGGCACGAAGGCAAACAGCGAGGATTGTCTCTATCTGAATATCTGGACTCCGGCAAAGACCATGAAGGAGCATCTGCCGGTTTTGATTTATTTCAACGGCGGAGGACTGATGGCCGGTAGCGGAAGCGAACCAAGATATGCGGGCGATGCAATGGCGCGCAAGGGAATCATCTCCATCACAGCCAACTATCGTGAAGGCATCTTCGGCTTCTTCGCTCATCCTCAGCTCTCCAAGGAAACCTCCTATAAGGGTTCCGGCAACTATGGTTTCATGGACCAGGTGGCTGCCATCCAGTGGGTGAAGGACAATATCGAGGCCTTCGGCGGCGACCCTAACCGCATCACCATCGTGGGCGAATCGGCTGGTTCCATGTCGGTTAGCGCCCTGATGGCTTCCCCTCTCTGCCAGGGACTCTTTGCCCAGGCAATGGGTTCCAGCGGTTCGGTGATGGGATTCAAGAAGATTGCCACCCAGAAGGAAGCCGAGGAGAAAGGCGTGCAGCTTGCCCAGAAAATAGCAGAGAAGATAGGCAAGAAAACGGGCA
>OJAW01002200.1_pt1 | contig 10074 bp, 8 predicted proteins | sample 1589151 | NCBI WGS metagenome assembly OJAW01 (sample SAMN03283290) | human gut metagenome | biome: human-associated habitat; material: feces | host: Homo sapiens | place: Peru | collected 2012 | reverse complement strand
AAATATGTTTGGTAAAGAAATTACAAGTTATGATAAATTCCAATTAGATAATACAACAATATGTTATTATGATGAAGATAATTATTATTGTGGTTTATCAGAAAAGTACACATATACTATCGGGGCAGAACCTCATACTTATAGAACTATAAAAAGTGCTTATAAAAAAGGTGATGAAATAGTTATATATGATTATTTCTTAAGAACAATTAATGATGATTGTTTTACAAGTTATATGAAAGATGAAAAAGATGAAACATGTGGTGAAGCTTTAGAAAATAAAAAAGAAGTAGATTATAAATTTTTGAAAAAATATGGAACAAGATATGTTCATACATTCAAAAAATCTGGGGATTCATATTATTGGGTTTCAAGTAAAAATTTAGACTAATAAAAAAACTTAAAAGAAAAAGCACCAAATTGCGAATTTGCGTAAATATGGTGCTTTTTTATTGGGCATTTTTGATAAAATAGAAGTATAGAGTAAAATATCCGTGCGTGATATTGTGACGAAGGAGTAGAGTTTTCATGGAAAATAAAAAAACAAAAATAATAAGTATAGCATCAAAGGTGAAATTAGTAATCTTTATGTAAAAAAATATTATGTAGCGGAATCACCATATTTAGAAATAACTATTTCTAATGCTACAGTAACAACAACTAGTGGAAGTTCTTTAACATTAACTGATAGGAATGATATATCTCAATATTTAACTTTTGCAGATTCAATAGTTAAAGGGGAAAGTATTAATAATTATTCGATTCTTTCAGTTCATGATATATATTTTATCGATATTGTAAGTGCAGATATAATCGTAGGGATATCTGGTGTTAGAACATCAGATACAGTGATAGTAAAACAATATAATGGAAGTACTTGGGAAGAAATCGAAACCAAGGTTATAAATGATAATCAAATGAGAATAAAACTTACACAAGAAGAAACCATTGAAATATTAAAATTAAATACGTAGAAATATATTAATTATTATGGAGGAAAATTAAATGAAGAAAAAATATATTATAATTACAACAATTACTTTAGCAGTATTAATAGCATTCGTAACTTATTCTAATATTTTAAAAAATAATGAAGTTTATGAAGAAGAAAATATTAGTGAACCTATTAAAGTTTCAAAAAATATTTCCATGAACTTGGAACAAAATTATGGTCAAGGTGACTATAAAGCAGTTACTCAAAGTGATTGGCCAACTTCAGGTTACATTTTCAATGCAACATTATCAAGGTGCGAATCAGGAAGTGAACTTAGTTGGGATAATACAAAGAAAATAGTATTAATGAGTGGAAACTCCGCAGATAAATGCTATGTTTATTTTGATAAGATACTCGATTTATCAGAAATTTGTACTGGTAAAACATTAAGTGAATGTGTAACAGCTCAATATACTGGAACTCAAGGAAGTAGTGGTTTATATTATCATAATAGTACATTAGCAAATGGTGCCGGAGACAATAGTTATAGATATGCCGGAGCAAATCCAAATAACTTTGTATGTTTTGGTTCAACAGCAAGTCCATGTCCAACAGATAATCTATATCGAATAATTGGAGTAATAGATGGTAAAGTGAGATTGATTAAATACGATTATGCAACAAGTGATTTACTAGGAACAAATGGAGACTACTCTACATATAAATCAACGCCTGGTTCAACTTATAGAGGAAGTTTAACAGAAATAGATGGATATCGTTGGAATCAAACTAATGAGGAAAATGTATGGAGTGAAAGTAATTTAAATAAAGTAAATTTAAATACAAATTTCATTACAAATATAGGAACGACATGGGCATCAAAGATAGCAACAACAACATGGAAGGTTGCAGGTGGAGTATTTACTGGATTGCCTTCTGAAACATACCAAAATGAAATAGCAAATTCACAATCTGGTGATAATTCAACATCAAGAGAAACAGAATATAGTGGTAAAATAGGATTGATGTATGTATCGGATTACGGTTTTGCAGCTAGTTCAGACATGTGGACATTAGCATTAGATTCATATACAAAAACAGCAACAGATAACAATTGGATGTATATGGGAGCTGGTGATTGGACAATATCGCCAATGACAACAATGTCTGATTACGTGCATGCTATAAGCGCAACTAGTGAGGGAAAAATTATAATAGGTTTTGTAGGGATGGATAGTTTTGGTGTCAGATTTGTATTTAACCTAGAAAATTCTGTTACTTATTCTAGCGGAGGGGGAAGTTCAGATAATCCAATTCGTATAAATTAAATAATGTTTATGGAGGAAAGTTAAATGAAAAAGAAATATATTATAATTACAACAATAACTTTAGTTATGGTAATAACATTTATAACTTGTTTTAATTATTTAAAAAATAATAAAATTTACAAAGAAAAAAATGTTAATAAATCTATAGAAGTTACCAAAAGTATTTCAATGATGTTAGAACAAACAGAAGGAGTTGGGGATTATAAAATAGTAACCCAAAGCAATTGGCCATCTGAAGGATATAAGTTTAATGCTGAACTATCAAGATGTGAAAATGATTCAACGCTTAAATGGGATGATACAAAGAAAGCAATTGTTATATCAGGTAATCTGTCAGATAAATGTTATGTATATTTTGATATATTTTCTCAGATTTCTCTTGTGAAATATGTAATATCGCAATATACAGGAACTCAAGGGGAGAATGGAATATATTATCACAATTCCAGCTTAGCAAATGGAGCAGGAGATAACTCATATAGATATGCCGGAGCAAATGAAAGTGTAGATAATTATATATGTCTAGGTTCAGATGAAGCGACATGTCCAGATGCAAATTTGTTTAGAATAATAGGAGTGTTTGGAGACCAAGTAAAGGTAATAAGAGCAAAATCAATAGGGGCCCGAATTTGGAGTTCAAATGGTGATAATGTGTGGTCAACAACGACTATGAATACATATTTAAATGGAACATATTTAACAAGTCTAGGAACATTAGCAGACAAAATAGCCACAACAACATGGAAAGTTGGAGGAGGCTCATGGGCTAATATAGGAACTTCAGTACCCAAAACAGCATATCAATATGAAGTAGGAAGTAGTGCATCAAGCAGAACTCTGGATGCAAAAATAGGATTAATGTATGTATCAGATTATTATTATAGTGCCAGTTCAAGTGCATGGACATTAGTAGGGTATAATGCTAGTGATGCAACAAAAGATTATAGAGCGGCAACAAGTATAAATTGGCTGTATTTAGGTTCTAATGAATGGACAATTTCGCGTACTACAGACTATTCCGGCACTGTGTTCGCGGTGATGTCGGGTAGACTCTACCACTACGAGGCTGGCATGGGCCGTTATGAGGTGAGGCCATCCTTCAATCTTGAATCATCTGTAACCTATATTTCAGGGACTGGGACTATGAGTGACCCGCTTCGTATAAATTAATGATATAAATGTCAATTGAAAACTGATATAATCGCTTGATTATATCAGTTTTTCTTATTTTATCTTTTGAGTATTTTTAAAGTTTAGTTTTACATAGTTTGTTAAGATATCTTTGCCTTTTTCATTTACAAGTTCTTGAACAAATTCATCAACATTTATTCCAGCTCCTTTTGGAATATCTTTTCCTAATTCTTCACTCATTTTATACATTTCCCTTAAGAAAATATATCTACTTATAATTGATGCACAAGCAACACTTAGACATTGTTCTTCAGCTTTCGGTGTAAATGTAATATTTGTTACTTTTTTAGGAATATCTGATAAATAACCATAATAATTCTTTGGTGGAGTGAATTGGTCCACAACAATTTTATCATATGGTAAGTTTTTTTCTACTAAGTTAAGTAATACTTTATTATGAAGTATTGCTTTTATTTTATTCATATTAACTTTATCATGCTCTAGTTTGTTATATTCAGTATTTGTTAAAATAAATGCTGTATAAGGTATTTTTTCTATAATAGTTGGAGCTATTTTTTTGATATATTCATCAGTTATTTTTTTTGAATCAGTTGCCTTTAAATCATGTAAGAAACTAACATTTTCTTTTGAAACGAATGTAGCTGCCACCACAATTGGTCCAAAATAATCTCCTGTTCCAACTTCATCAGAACCAATTGTAGAATAAATATCATAATTAAATGTTCTTGTTTCTTTCGTAGTAGTTGTTTTATCTTTACCGGTTTTAATATCTATAATTCTTCCATTAAACTTCTTTTCTATATCAATCCATATATTAGCATCAATATCTGCGGAAATACCTTGAAACATTACTTTACCAGATTCATAAAGAGTAATAATAGTGCCACCTTCTTCAGCTTGAAAAATTGCATAAGGAGGAGTTTTATCTCTTTTTAAATCTTCATAATACTTAATCATCTTTGGTTTTATATTATCACTTATCTTAAAAACTATTGTCATTTTTCTTCCTCATTTCATAATATATTTTATCATATATAACAATTCTTGTAAAATAATTTATAAATTGTTTATATTTATCTTTATTTTTGGGAATATTTATAATATAATTATTATGAGGAGAGAATAAAAATGAATATAATTAGTGTAGCTATAATACTTATTGTATTATTGTACGTGGTTTTGGGTTTCAAGAGAGGGGTTATTAAAACTGGTGTTTCATTAGTTGGAACTATTGCAATATTAGTAGTATCTTATGTTTTAAAAGATATTGTTGCAAACTTTTTAATGAAATATTTACCATTCTTTAACTTTGGTGGTGTTTTTGAAGGTATAACATCAATTAATATTTTAATGTATGATATGATATCATTTATAATAGTATTTATTATTCTTTATTGTTTATTAAATATATTACTTACATTATCTGGATTAATTGAAAAATTATTAAAATTAACTGTTATTTTAGCAATACCATCTAAAATACTCGGTGCATTACTTGGATTAATTGAAGGAATATTAGTATCATTCTTATTATGCTTTGTATTCTTACATTTAGCTCCAACAGAAAAATATGTTATGGATAGTAAACTAGCAATTGTGTTACTTGAAAGAAGTCCATTTATAGGTAGGATGACTACTAGTACAACACTTGCATTAGAAGATATAAATAATATTGTTAATGATTTAAAAGAAGATGACAATAGAAGTGATGCTAACTTCAAAGTATTACATCAATTAATTTATTGGAAAGTTATATCTGTTGATGAAGCACAAACATTAATTGATAATAAAAAGATAGTATTTGATAATGAAATTCAATTGGGGGAATAGTTTATGGTTAAACATTTAGAGAGTGAAAATGAGTTTAATGAACTTATAAAGGGTAGAGTACTAGTGGACTTTTATGCTGACTGGTGTGGGCCATGTAAAAGACTTGCACCATTACTTGAAGAATTAAATGATATTGATATAATAAAAGTAAATGTTGATATGTTTGATAATTTATCTAGAAGTTACGGAATAATGAGTATTCCAACATTAATTCTTTTTGATAGTGGCAAAGAAATAAAAAAAATAATTGGTTTTCAAACGGAAGCTGAAATAAAAGAGTTTATAAGATAAGCAAAATAATACATTGGCAAAAAATATAATAATTATGGAAGGTTAATAATACTTTCCTTTTTTATATGTCTTGTAAAGAAATCCTTTGATATATGACCGAAAAATTTATCCTACAGATTTAAAGAAAATTAATTAAAAAACTTTTTGGATGTAATAGATAAAGTTACAATATTTTTTGCTGAAAAAAGTCATAAAAAAGTACCAGAATAAATTATTGACAAAATACAACAATTATTTTATACTTAAGATAAGGAGGATATAATGAAAAATAGAAGAGGCTTTACTTTAGTAGAAATGATTTCTGTTATTGTAGTTTTATGTTTAGTAGCAACAGCTAGTGTATCAATATTTATAAATATTAGAAAAAGTATATTAGAAAAAGAATATAACAATGTAGTTAGTTATTTAGAAACAAAAGCTGTAGAATATGCTAATAAAACTAATATTACTACTATTAATGTAGAAGATTTAATTAATCAAGGGCTTGTTAAACCAGATAATCAAACTGACATACTCAATCCAATTACAAAAGAGAGTTTAAATTGTAATATTATAAGATCATCTTTTGATGGTAGTGAGTTTAAAGCTGTTTTAGGTGAAAAGTTAGTTGATGAAAATAATTCTTGTAAAAAACCTGATAAAACCAGTATATTTGAAATTTGTCGTGTAGAGAATGGAAAATGTTTATCAATCGATTCCTATAAATGGTTTAATCATGATTTAGTTCTTGGTATTAAATATAGCAACGATAAGGAAAACAAATTATTGGCAGATGAGAACATTAAGATTCATTGGGTAAGCACAAATGGCTTTGCTAGTGACGAAAAAACAATAGAAACATCTACTTCTTCAGTAAGTCAAAACACTTATAGGGTTGAGGTTGATTTAAATGATATCGTAGGTGAGACAAGTAAAAAAGTAAACATTGATAAACAACAGCCAAATGTTTATGATGTTTTATATGACTATAATTGGTCTGCTAGTAAAAGTATATCATTAAAAGCATCTGATATGTCAGGTTCAGGAATAGATGGATATTCTTTAGTTAGTGAAAAAGAAGAATGTAGCGGTTTTAGTAAGTCTAATACATTCAATATAACTGTTAATGGAAGTTATAAGTATTGTGTTAAAGACAAAGCAGGCAATATTACAAGTGATATAGTTGTAATTGATAAAATTGATGGAGTTATTCCAGACAAACCTAATATTGTATCTAATGATAAAATTGAAAGTGACAAATGGCATATAAATGATTTTATATTAACTTTTGAAAGTAAAAAAGAGAATAACACTAGTAAAATAGAATACTTTTATGGTTGGGATAAAGACAATTTAATATTTTTAGGAGATAGTATTAATATTAATTCTGGTTACAGTAGAAAAACAATATATGTTAAGGCATGCAATGAAGCAAATCTATGTAGTGATATTAATAACTATATTGTGAAAATAGATAATATTGCTCCAATATATGAAACGGGAGGCGCTCTTGGAGCTGGAGCTATATCTACTCCTACTTATAAAGATAATGAAGGAGGCTCTGGTGATGTTAAAGTATATACATGCGTTTCTTCTTCAACTAATATCAATTCTTTAGGTGATTGTTTCTCAAATTCAACAAATTACAATTATTCATGTGGAGTAACATACAGATTATATAGTTATGCTGTTGATGCTGTTGGAAATAAATCTGAAATTCATGACCATACATTACTAAATAATGTAAGTTATTATAAAAGATGTAGTAGTGGAGGAAGTTATACCCCACCAACACCAGATCCAGAACCAGAAAAGCCAACCACACCAACAAAACCAACGAAACCAACAACACCAACGAAACCAACAAAGCCAACCACACCAACAAAACCACAAAAACCAGATAGTGCAAAAAAGGAAAACAATACTAAGCCAAATAATGGTTCCAATAATACTAAAAAAGATAACAGTAAAAAAGGAAGTAATGTTTTAGATATCCATTGTGGAGGCACATTCTGCGGTAATTTCTCTTATAACCCTGATAACAAGAAAAATGATTCAAAAAAACAAAATACAAATTCGAGTTCAGGCAAGAGTACAAGTGGTAAGACAAATAACAATAGCAAATCAAAAAGTGAAAACAAAAGCAGCAACAAAAATAATAAAAACAACAACAGCAGCAAAAATAATAAAAACAATAACAGTAGCAAAAATAATAAAAACAACAATAGTAAAAATAATAAAAATAGTGGAAATAAATCTGGTTCATCTCAAACAAGACGTAGTGGACATAGATAATAGAAAGGAGAGTATAGTGTGAATATAAAAAAAACAATTATAATAGTTATTATTTCTGTGATAATTAGTGTAAGCCTATCTTTACTAGGAGTAAAAATATATAATAGTGTCAATCATAAAAAATATACAAATTTAATTAGTGAGGCAGGACTATACAGAGTAGATAGTGTTGAGTATAAATTGCCAGAATTTGCTATAAAATTTGATGGTATATATAACGAAGTAGTGACTAACGAGAGTATAAGCAGTTTACCAGTTTATGAAATAGATGCAGTCATGAATGATGGCATTTATAAAGATTATTATAGATATCATGGAATTAGACTAAAAGAATTATTGGATTTATATGAAATTAAAGATTATAATAATATTACTTTTAGATCTGAAGGTCGTTTACAAGTTACATTTTTGAAAGAAGAAATTAATGACGATGTATTTTTAATCTTTGACGTTGATGGTTTTCAATTTGAAGAAGATGATCCTGTAGGATTACTTGCTGTTGATTACAATTTGCGTTATAGTATTACTGATGTTGTTTCTTTAATGTTTGATTAACTTTAGCAAAGAGTTGAAAAATGCTGGTTTAGTTTAAAACACTAACACCAGCATTTTTATATGCCCTAAGTAATGGGCCTGCTCCAAGTTTAACTCCTCCGAAATATCTAACTACAACTAATAATTTATTATTTAAGTTATTCATTTCTAATAAATTATAAAGGGGAGTTCCTGCAGTACCACTTGGTTCTTTATCATCACTTTTACCAGCAGTTGATGCAAATTTATAAGCATAAACAATATGTCTTGCTTTTTTATGTTCACTTTTTAAATTATCTAAAATAACTTTTATTTCTTTAATATCTTCAATATCATAAAGGTATGCAATAAACTTTGATTTCTTAATTTCTATCGTATTTGTTTTTAAAATTTTCATAAAATTGTCCTTTCTTTATAATTATATCGTAAAAATTATGATATTTGTAGTATAATATTGTAAAAAGGAGGAAAGTTATGCTAAAAGAAAAATTAAAAACTATACCACATTTACCAGGTTCATACCAAATGCGTAATATAAATAATACAGTTATATATGTTGGTAAAGCTAAAGATTTATATAAAAGAGTAAATAGTTATTTTAAAGGAAATGTTACTGGTAAGACTGCCAAGATGGTTAGTGAAGTAGTAGATTTTACTTATATAACAACTTCTACAGAACAAGAAGCTTTCATCCTTGAACTTAATTTAATTAAAGAATATGACCCAAAATATAATATATTATTAAAAGATGATAAGTCTTATCCATATATTGAATATATTAGTAAACCTTATCCTAAACTTAAAGTTTCTAGATATTTAAGTGTTAAGAAAAAAGATAAGAAACTGTTATTTGGTCCTTATCCGAATGCTTATGCAGCTAGAAAAATAGTTAATTTAATAAATAGATTATATCCTTTAAAAAAATGTGAAGGAATGCCTAAAAATGTATGTTTATATTTTCATATCGGAGAATGTTTAGGTTATTGTGAAAAAAATGTTAATCAAAAGGCTCTAGAAAATATGGAAAAAGAAATATTAGAATTTCTAAGAGGTAATGATAAGATATTAATAGATAAAATAATTAAGAAAATAGAAACGTTTAGTAATAATTTAAATTTTGAAGCAGCCTTAGAGTTAAAAAAAGAATTAGATTATATAAAAGTAGTTCTTGATAAACAAAAAGTTGAATTACATGATTATATAAATCGTGATGTAATTGGTTTTGATGCCTTAGATGGTATAGTTTCAGTACAAATATTATTTATTAGAAATGGTAAAATCATCGGAGGTAATAACGATAAATTCTATTTAATGAGTGATTTAGAAGATGAAGTAAATTCATATATTTTAAAATATTATGAAAGACATGAAATACCAAAAGAAATATTAGTAGAAGATAATTTAAATTCCGAGATAATTAGTAATATTTTAAATACAAAAGTATATGTTCCAATAAAAGGCAAGAAGAAAAATTTAGTAGAAATGGCTCATGTTAATGCTAAAATATCATTAGAACAAGAAATGACTATTATTAAAAATGATGAAAAAAGAAGTATACTTGCTAATGAAGAATTAAGAAAATTACTTAACTTAGATGTTTTAGATAGAATAGATTCATTTGATAACTCCAATCTTTTTGGTACTTTTGCAGTATCAGGAATGGTTGTATTTAAAAATGGTAAACCTGCTAAAAATGAATATCGTAAATATAAAGTAAGTGTAGATAAAAAT
>OJAW01002199.1_pt1 | contig 10074 bp, 11 predicted proteins | sample 1589151 | NCBI WGS metagenome assembly OJAW01 (sample SAMN03283290) | human gut metagenome | biome: human-associated habitat; material: feces | host: Homo sapiens | place: Peru | collected 2012 | reverse complement strand
GAACCGTTCCTTCGCGCAAACTTTACTTAAATTATTTATAATGCGTTTGCCCTGTGATAACAAAAATAAAGCTTGAAATTAAACCTGCTGTTTTTTATTTTTAGCACGTTCGTTAAGAAGGAATAAACTTTGATTCATGCGAAGTATGCATGCAATGCCCAATTCTACAAAGACTATAAAAAGAAAATATGGTATAATCACGGCTAAGGTAACCAAAGATGACATCTGAGAACAGAACACTTACGCCGGTCTGGATAGCCTATGTTGACGGCATGCGCCTTGGCACAGGCTACGAGGGCGCGCTAAAATCCATCAGAATCCACGACAGGCTTAGCTCAATCGGAACTGCGAGCCTTGTCTTCGGTATGTCAGTGCCGGACTTTGACAATGACGATGTATTCTCCGAAGGAAGCGAGGTCTCGGTTCATCTGGGCTACAAGGACGATGTGGAGGAAGTTTTCTCAGGCGAGGTCACGGGCTTCGCCCCAAAGTTCGGGGAATACGGCGCGCCACAAATGGAAGTCCAAATAGAAACAAAACTGCACAGGCTGGACAAGGGCGAGCGCACAAGGGCATACGAGAACAAGACCACCGCCCAGATAATAAAAGAAATCATCACAAATCATAATCTGAAAGCCGAGGTCGAGGAGTTCGGACCGAAGCACAACTACACGGAGCAAAGGAACATCACGGACCATGGCTACATACTGTACCTGGCGGGCAAGTACGGAAAGTCAGTCTACTGCCACGGAAACACGGTCTACGTAAAGACTGAGATAACGCCGACAGACGATGATGTGATCCTTGAGCGTGGCAAAACGATAATCAGTGCAAGGACAAAGACAGACCTTGCCGCGCAGCTCTCAGCTGTAACCGCGACCGGCTGGGACATGAGGAAATGTTCTGGCTTCACGGCGACAGCAACAATGAAGGATGTGCCTCTGAAAATCGGCGGAGAATATTGCTGGGAGGACAATGCGAAAGGCTATGACCCCCACAAGGTCGGGCAGCTCTGCTCCGGAAGCTTTACGGACGAGAAGGACGCCATGGAAGTTGCAAGAAGCGTGCTTCTTAGCAGGTCGCTGCAGTTCCAGAGCTGCGACGCAAGGACGGAAGGCAGCAGCCGCATAAGGCCGGGCAACAGGCTTACGGTGAAGTATCTTGGAAAGCACAGCGACGGCGAGTATCTTGTCCAGTCAGTGGAGCACGACTTCAGTGTTCAGGACGGATACTTCACAATATGCCATCTTAAAAGGAACTTCTGCGGAGTGAGCAACAACAGAAGCATAAGTGAAATCGACAGGGAGCGGATAGACAGCCAGAGCGCAAACACACAGAATGAGACCGCAGCGGCAACCTCTGCAAGTGGAAACCAGACAGAAAGTCAGAACGACACAGAAGAAAGCAACGCAGAAGAAAAGAGCCCGAAAATCTCAAACCCGCGCTGGGAAGATGAAAACGGCAAGACAATAACCAAAGCTCTGGTCGGCGATGAAGTCTTCCTTTGCGCCGATGTAACGGACATCGCAGACGGAGCGACAGCAAAAATCAAAGTCATTGAGAAAGACAACGACGGCAACGATGATTTTGTCGCAGAACTGGGCGCAGCTGTACAGGACGGTAAAATCCGATGCAAGTGGAAAGTCGTCTACATGGCAGATGACGACGACACAGACAGCCAGAAAGAAATGGAGGAGAAAGGCTACACCTTGCCCGAATATGCTTTCACGGCAGAGAGTAGCGGAGTTAAGAGCGAGGAGTCAGGACAGCTGGATGTTATGGGATGGATAAAAACTCAATTCATTAATAAATATAATAAAAAACCTTTAAGGAACATGAATTATGAAATAAGAGCTTCTAATGGTAGTCTAACCAAAGGCAAAACAGATAAAAACGGTTTTATTGAATTAGGTAATTTAAAATTTTATAAATATTCCATACGTTTTGAGGATAATTAAAATTGGCAAATATAGAAAATTTACGGACATGTAGTAGTGGGAAAGTTGAAGTGGTGGCTGGTGAGACCATATTAATTTCTCCTGGACATGGATTGGACAGACCTAATGAAGCGAATCCTGGTTGTGTCTTGACCATTTCAAAGAACGGCGAAAAGATAATATTGAAAGAGGTGAATATTATTTATGATTTTTGTAGGTTACTTTATATAGAGCTAGATAAAGTTGGATTATCCTATATTAATCTAAAAGAGAGAATTGCAGAAACAACAATGGATTTCACTATAAAAAAAAGAAATGAAATTGCAAATCAAATTGACAAGAAGGTTGATGCGTCAATTCAATTATGTGTTCATGCTGATGCCAACACTAAAGGATATTCTGGAATATCTTTATTTTACATAGCAGGAAAAGATCGTAGTAAAAAAATAGCAGAATATTTTCAAAAAAAATTAAACAGTGTTAACTTATTGACTCGTATAAAACCAGATACAGAAGCAAATGTTGGATCTTTAGGTGAGTTACGAAATACAACAGCACCTGCAATATTGATAGAAATAGGTTCTATGGATACGGAAGAAAGTAGAAAAATAATGTATAATAGGGAAAAGGATTTGTCTAAGCATCTTTCCTTATTTTTAAAGTCTTTTAATAAAGACAGACCTAATTGGATTTGATAAATGAAAAAAATACTTTTATTTCTTTTATTCTTCACTTATAGTAACCACTTATATTCTAAAGAAGTTACTGTAAAAGGCTACCCAACCAGTGTTCAAATAAATGATAATAAAACCTTGACACTAATGGTAAATGATGATTATAAATTTTCATTCTTCTGTATTGTTTATGATGGAAAAATTAGAATAAATAAATTAACAGGTCTCACAAAAAAAGATGTTGTAGATAATTCATCAGATTTAAATAATAAGTTTGCTCAAATATGCAGTGAAGACAAACAAATGCTTCTAGAAATAAAAAAAGAAAAAGAAAAGCAGCAGAGCCGTATATCAAAAAAAAGAGGTCTTGATGTTTCTTTATATGTGTATGTTTGTTATTATAAAAAAACTGATAACAGAACTATTTGTATATTGAATATTGAAGATGGGGACTATGTTTATGATAGTATAAAAATAACAATAAACAATGGTGAAACAAGAATAAAAAGTATAAAAAAAGGTATGGTTGTTTGCTGCTGTAACATGGAGTACAATAAGAGCATACTTGTTTCTTATAATTTTAATAAGGATAAAACATATATTTCAATTTTGAATTAGATGATGATATAAGCAAATACGGAAAGACAGTCTACTGCCACGGAAACACTGTCTATGTAAAGACAGAGATAGCACCGACAGACGATGATGTTGTCCTTGAATGGGGAAAAACAATAATCAGCGCAAGGACAAGAACAGATCTTGCAGGCCAACTATCAGCGGTAACCGCTACAGGATGGGACATTATGAAATGCGGTGGCTTCACTGCGACCGCAACAATGAAAGACTTGCCACTGAAAATCGGAGGAGAATATTGCTGGGAGGACAATGCAAAAGGCTATGATCCCCATAAGGTCGAGCAGCTCAGTTCCGGCAGTTTTACGGACGAGAAAGACGCCCTTGAGGTGGCGAAAAGCGTCCTGCTAGGCAGGTCAATGCAGTTCCAGAGTTGCGACGCAAAGACTGAAGGCAGCAGCCGTATAAGACCCGGCAACAGGCTCACGGTGAAATATCTTGGAAAGCAAAGCGACGGCGAGTATCTTGTCCAGTCAGTGGAGCACAGCTTCAGCGTTCAGAATGGATACTTTACAACGTGCCACTTAATCAGGAACTTCTGCGAAACCGGCAGCAATAACAGGAACATCAGCGCAATCGACAGGGAACGGGTAGACAGCCAGAGCGCAGAATCAGAGGCAAGCATAGCCTCAGCAGGCAGCGGAAATCAGACAGAAACGCAGGCCGACACAGAAGAAAGCAACGTAGAAGAAAAGAACCCTACAATCACAAATCCCCACTGGGAAAATGCGGACGGCAAGACACTTACAAAAGCCCTGGTCGGCGCTGAAGTTTACCTTTGCGCTGATGTAACAGACATAGCCGACGGTGCAAGCGCAAAAATCAAAATCGTTGAGAAAGACAACGACGGCAACGATGACTTTGTTACAAAGTTGAGCACGTCTGTAAATGACGGAAAAATCCGTTGCAAGTGGAAAGTCATATACACAGAGGACAATGACGACACAGACAGCCAGCAGGAACTAGAAGAAAAAGGCTACACCCTGCCCGAATACGCATTCACTGTAGACTGCGATGGTACAGAGAGCGAGGAAAGCAGGCAACTAGATGTTATGGGATGGATAAAAAAACAACTAAAAGATATAAAAACAGGAACTATATTATCAAACACGAAATACACAATCTATTTACTCGATGGCAGTGAAATAAAAGGAATTTCGGACAATGATGGAATTTTGTACTTGGATAATTTAAAAATTGGAAAATATTTTATTTCAATAGGAGTCTAATAGATGAGCAGCTATAAAGTTAATGTAAGAAAAGAATATATAAAATATAAAAACGGAATATGGTATTTAGCATCCGAAATATTAAAACAAAATAATATTGAGAATACGGGAACAAATCAATATAAATTGTATGTATGGATAAAAAAGGAAAATAAATTAAAGGATTCAGAAAATTTTTTACATAGAAGATATATAATAATTCCTGCTGAAAAATCAGATATAGTGAAAATTATTTTTTGGGAAATACTGCAAAATGAATTTGATGTTAATTCGATTGATTTTGAAACATATACAAATATTTATGCAGTTGCTACTGCAACCAAAAAGGAAGGAAAAACTATATATGGCAATTTTAAGATTTTTAATGTAGAAACAAATGAAAAAATAGAAGCAACTTTTATGTCTGGTGGACAAATAAAAGGAAAATCTGTTCCATTCTTTGAAGGAATTCCGTTTGGTGTTTATGATGTCTTATTGCCAAATTCAGATGGGCATTTTCGCCTTGAAGCAAGAGATGATTGTTACGGAGATGATAAAGTCTCTAATACTGGAAAATCTCAATTACGTTTACATGAAAAGGGTTCTGGAACTACTGTTGGATGTATCTCAATTCTCGAAAATGATAAATGGAGAAAAATTGCAACTATGATTAATGAGGCAAAAAGTATAGGCGTAACAGTAAAATCTTTGAGCCGAAACCCATTTAAAAGAGGAGAGCCTGAAGAAAATACAAAATTGGCTATTTTGATTGTTGAAAATGGAATTAAGAATGATGAAGATTAGAAATTATATTCAATTACGATTAATAAATATTGCACTATTAATCTCAGCATTAATAGCTGACTATCTTTTTTGCAGTATTCTTGATAAACGGTTCGAGTTATGTCTTATTTTTGGTTTATTTGCTTTATCAATATTTTTTACAAGTTATTGCATGATTTTTTGCTATTTAAATATTTTATTCTCAAATCTTTTTACACTATTGATATTTTTCATTTCACGTATGTTTTTTAAAAATTCTTTTTTTAAAGAAGATTTAATTTATTTATTTATTTTTACTTTAATTATTTTTATTATATCTTTGCCAATTAAAAACAAAATAAAATATACTGAAACGACTTGTATTGTTTTTGATTTTATAATCTTATTTATAGGAATAAGTTTTTATATTGGTCTAAGTTTATATACAAACTTTAGGCTATTAAAATTCTATCGTTTTTATTCTATATTATTTATTCAGAGTTTTCTTGTCTATCCAATTATTTTTATTCTAAAAAAAATTTCATTAAAATGTTCAAAAATTTAGAAGACATTCTCATAAAGAAAGCTGTAATCGCGACAGGACGGGACATTATGAAAGCTGGAAATTAGAAGATTGTAATTCCTTAAAGAAAAGTTGATATTTTTGAGATTGCATAAATGACTATTATGAAGAGAAGATTTTTTATAATTCTGAATCTATTATTCTTAATGAGTAAGATAGTTTCTGATTCTCCAAAGCAAAATGCAGAATTAGAATTTTCATTTGAATTAGAAAATAATAAAATTATAAAGGTTTATATTTATAATTCTTCAAATTCTTTTTCAAAAAACTTAAAATTTTATGAACAAAAAAACAAAGATTCTTTATTTTACATAGGTTCAATGGAATCTATCTCATTAGCAGAAGGGCAATTTGGAGAAGGCTTCCAAGAAATTTATCAAAGTGATAACTTTCTTGTGATTCAACAAAGTTTTGGAGATGGAAAATATCTTATACTGTCGAGATTATATTTCATGTATGGAAAAAAAAGGATAAGATTAGTAAAATATTCAGAGCAACAGATTGATAGATTCTCTGAAAATAAAAATTTTACAGAAATTGAATATAGGATGTCTAAGAATATTTTCATAAATAATATTACTAGTGATTTTGTTTATGAATTGCATAAATCTCTAGCAAGAGGTAAGGGGAAGATATAAAAGCAAATGAACTTGCCACTATGGAAAAAGACAGCGTTGCGCAAGCACTTGCCAATGCCACCTTTTATGCCTACTTAAGAAGAACATCGAGTTATAATCAAAAGTTGTGGACGAGTTAATTAAAAAATAGAAAAAGAGACTGAGATTTGTTAAAGTTTAATGACCAAAAAAAACAAAAAACAAAGGACAGTCTCTTATGGAAAACATTTTACAGTGGAATTTGGAAAAAAGCACTACAAGTAACGCAGATTTTCTTGAAAATCTTGTGCGAGAATCTGCAAGAAAGATGCTTGCAGCGGCATTGGAAAGCGAAGTTGATGATTTCATTCAGAAACACCAGCATAAGCAGGATTCTGATGGGCACAGAACTGCGGTCAGAAACGGATATATGCCGGAGCGCGAGATTCAGGCAACCTGCGGGAACATCAGAGTCCGGCAGCCGCGAATTGACGACCGAGTCCTTCCTGATTCAGAGCGTTTTACAAGCGCAATTCTTCCGAAGTTCATGAGGAAAACACCGATGCTTGAAAACATAATTCCGACTCTGTACCTGAAAGGAATATCCACAAACAAGTTTCAGGATGCGCTGACGGCAATTTTCGGGGAAAGTGCGAAAGGCTTTTCTCCGGCAACAATAACAAGGCTCAAGGAGGTATGGCAGAAAGAATACGGCGAATGGGCACACAGGAGGCTCGACGGAAAAGAATACATATATGTCTGGGCTGACGGGGTTTACTGCAATGCCCGCCTTGATGATCAGAAGCTCTGTCTCCTTGTAATAATTGGAGTTACGGTAAACGGAAAGAAAGAGCTTGTAGCAGTTCATCAGGGAGTTCGAGAAAGCGAAGAATCCTGGCTTGAGGTTCTGCGTGGCTTGAAGTTCAGAGGACTTACGACAGCTCCAAAGCTTGCGATATGTGACGGAGCACTTGGATTTCAGAATGCCGTGGATAAAGTCTGGGGGCAGATGAAAATCCAGCGGTGCTGGTTCCATAAGATGGGCAATGTCCTGGATAAAATGCCGGATTGCGTACAGTCGGCGGCTAAAAAGAAACTGCAGGACATTTTTCTTGCAGACACAAAGCAGCATGCTCAGGATGCCTATCAGCATTTCATTGATACGTATGTGCTGAAATATCCGAAAGCAACAGAGTGCCTTTCAAAAGATTACGATGACCTTTTCAGGTTCTATGATTATCCGGCTGAGCACTGGGTTCATATCAGGACTTCAAATCCGATCGAATCAATGTTCGCAACGGTAAGACTAAGACACAGGTCAACTAAAGGAAACGGTTCCGCGGATGCTACGCTGACAATGGTGTTCAAGCTCTGCAAGGAAGCAGAAAAGAACTGGAGGCGGCTCAAAGGTTTTGAGAAACTCCAGCTGGTCAAAGAAGATAAAACTTTTGTAGATGGAATCTTACAGATTGCAGCCTAAAAAAATCTCAGGATTTTTCATCCACAACATTTGACAATTTCTCAAGAACATCATATTATGATACACTTTTGAATTATGATGAGCGTGACTTTATTGATGCAGTACATTTTTACATCCATAAAGACCGTGATAAACGTGAATATAATGGGTATACACAATTCCAAGATAAACCTTTAACTTCTGAACAGCAAAAGATATTTTATGAGTTAAATACGATTTGGAATGAAGAAAAATACCTTGTGGAAGAAGATATTTTATATCCAAAAGGTGCTCGGCATCCTGTGACTTACGATGAGACTCCAGAAGGAGTAGCTTCAAATATGAAAACTTTTTGGAAAATGTAATGAATATAATAAAAGAGAATTTTTTGTTTATATTATTCCCAATTTTAATCCTTATCTATTATGTTATTCCAATAGATTTCATATACTTTATTTTATTAAGTCCGCTTATCGGATTTGTGGAATCAGTATTCTTATTTATATATGAGAAAAAAAAGAGATACAGTATAGGAATTTTAATTATTGATTTTTTATTTATATTTGTTTTTTACTTATTAAATATAAATTTATATTATTATTACCATAAAATATGGAATACTTTATTTTTTATATTAAACTTAACAATTATTTCCACACTTTTTTTTGCTTTATTTTCTAAATATTCAAAGCACAAAAAAATAATAGGCTTTTTTATTATCATTTTGTTAGTTTTTTTTAAAAGCTTTATTTTTGACACAAAGTACTATTTTGCAACAACAAGTTCTGCACTTATACAAGACATAAGATATTTTAAAAAAGAAGGATATTATAAGGTGATTGGAAATCACAAACTTTTACGAAAAAATCCAGACTGCTTGACAAAAGATGATGTTAACGCAATTGTCTATTTTCTTAACAAAACAGACTGGCTAGAAGAAAACTATTCAAACCTTTTTATGAAAAATGATGTTTTGCTAGATGATGAATATATCAAAAATAATATAAGGTATGTGTGCTCCACAATAGGGCTGTATAACATAATCGAAGCCGACATATATTGTTTAAAGATTGCTCTGAATAAATCTAATTTTATAAAATTCTATATACCAAAAGGAAGATTTACTTTATACGATGAAAGTGATATGAAAAAATATTATGATAAGCAATTAAATTTAATTAAAAACTGTTATTTTGAAGGAGTATTATTGCCTCCTTTAAAAAAAGACGATTTTTTAAAATTGACAAGATAACAGAGACCTGCAATAAAAAGAAATTAAATCCGGAGTATTATTATGAGAAAAACAAAGAAAATTATAGCTTTGATTTGTGCAATTTTTTCAGTTTTTGCACTATTTGCAAAATCAAATTTAACACAGAGTCAAAAAGAGAATATAAATTTGCTAGTGATGATGAAAACGAATCAAGAACTATGTTTAAGTTTTAATCCAAATCATAAAAAAGTATATATGTGCAGAATCGCATATTCTGACTATGAAAAAGGCGTCGTTGACTATGGAGACAATGATTACCTTGCAAATGCGATAGAGTACAATTTTTCAAACGGAATGGTTTCTTCGGTAAAAGAAACGGACTTATATGAAACAATAATAAGCGAAAGGCCGTATCTTGAGATTTCTGCTAAGGGAACAAGTTTGCAGATTGTAAATCTTTTGCGGAAAGAAAACCTCATAACATTGCTTTATAATATAAAAGGCGGAAATATAGAGGGAGAATCTGCAAAGAATTTCAACTGGGGAAGTGAATATGAACTTATAGAAAAAAAAGATCGTCGAGAAATTTACGAATGGTACACTGACAATTCTAAAGAATTGTGTTGGGAGATATTTCAAAGCAGAAATATAATTGAGTTCAAGAGTGACGGCATAACATATATGAAATATCAAAATGGAATTCTTATGGAAGAATATTCCGACGGCGTTTTGTATCGCTATACAACTGCAAATGGAAAAGGCGAATATCAAAAAAAGGAAAATGGAAAATTTGTAACCGTAGCAACACTTGAACGCAAGACTGATAGAGAAGGATATTTAGTATATCAAAGACTTTCATATTTATCAGGAGGTGTATTGGAAATCTTCATAGGAGATAAACTTCCTGATGTTTCAAGGTTGATAAATCGTTATTATCCTTAATCTCCGGGAAATGGGGCTGTCCTGGAAGTTATTAACAGACTTCAAAAAGGGCGGCCTTTTTTATGTT
>OJAW01002196.1_pt1 | contig 10082 bp, 18 predicted proteins | sample 1589151 | NCBI WGS metagenome assembly OJAW01 (sample SAMN03283290) | human gut metagenome | biome: human-associated habitat; material: feces | host: Homo sapiens | place: Peru | collected 2012 | reverse complement strand
GACGCTATTGACCGATGCAATCTCAAGCCGGAGTACAAGCGGTTGCTCAAAATACTGTACGTTGACAACGGCTGTCTGGAGGACGTTTGTGAAGCGGTAGGGCGCGAGTATACCACCGTCTCAAAATGGCACAAGGCGGCTCTCGTGAAGCTCGTGTACATCCTACATAAGTCCGGCAAGTTATAAGCAAGTTAAAATCCTGCCGAAAACACGTTATATTGCTGCTGTTTGAATTTGCAATGCGCGAAATCAAGTTACCGGCAAGTTATAAGCAAGTTAAATGCAAAAACAGTGCAAATAAAGTGAAAATCTCTTGAAAGAATAAATCTCTCTGTAATGATACAATGATATCAGATACAGAGAGATTTTTGTTTTGGAGGGATATATGGCGTACAACTTTGGTTATAACCAAAATCCGTACTATACGGGTTATAATCCGCAAATTCAACAGCCGCAACCTCAGCAGACAGCGCCACAACCGCAGGTGCAGAGCGGATTTATCTGCCGACCCGTCACAAGCCGTGAGGAAGCACTTGCGACACCTTGCGATTTTATGGCGGCGGGAGTTATCATGCCCGATATGGCGCACGGCATGATATATCTCAAGAGATTCAACTCGCAGACCGGCGCATCGGATTTTGCGGATTTTGCGTACACACCTCCGACAGCACCGGCTAAAGACACGGCGGACTACACTCCCCGTGCGGATTTTGACAAACTTTGCGCAGCTTTTGCCGCTCTCCAAACGGAGGTTGAAAAGATGAAAAATCCCACTAAGGGGAAGAAAGAGGTAACGGAAAATGCCTAATCTTAATCCCGCAATGCTCGTAATGCAGGCTCTCGGCGCGGGTCAGCCGCTCAACAACATCCTCGGTAACCTCGCAGGACAGGGAGCGCAATACGCGAAAGCCGTCGAATTAATCAAGGGCAAGGACGCGCACCAGCTCCAAACCATGGCACAAAACATGGCGAAAGAGCGCGGCATAGACTTAGGAGATTTAATGCGCGCTCTCGGTATCAGCAAATAACAGCAAATATAAGCAAATGTCAACAAATAACACTTCCCTTTTTCGGTTTGGCAGTCGACCTGATTAAAAAACTGTCCAAAAATTATTTTTTGAACATCACGCGAAAGCGGATGAAATAAACCGAAAAGGAGAAAAAAACATGGGCAACGAACTTTTGACAGGTTTCCTTGCGGGTCAGGGAGACAGCAACAACCGTGACGGCGGCTTCTTCGGAAATGAAGGACTTTGGGCAAAAGTAGGATTATAACTACGGCTACCCTTTATATCGAGTAATCGGTGTAAACTCAACGTTAAATGCTTTTAATCCCTAAAGCTCACTACCTAAACAGCAGTCGGAAACGGCAAACTGAACGGCGCGAAAGCAGAAAAAACAGTGAGATGGCATATGGCGAAATAAAAAAACTGGCACGGTGTCAGTCCTAAGTGCTTCTGCAATGGGTGTTTAGCAGGGACAGTCCTAAACCTTTTTAAGGCATGGAAGACCCTCAACGACTATCTCCTTGACGGAGAGTAAAACCGTAAGCTAATGACGGAAGAAAAATGTTGCCCTGTAGAAATACAGGTGAAGATATAGTCTGCACTGGCGTGAAAACGTCAGAAGTCTACCTATAACGGCAAGACTGCGTCAGGGGTTGCGCTTTGACGTGAACAAATTGGCGGTAATCATTCTCGCCATCATCTTTGGCTGGGGTCGTAATGGCTTCGGCGGAAACAACGGCGATTCCTCGGGCATGGGCGCACTCCCCTACGTAATGGCGGCAGGCACTCAGGGCGGACTTACCCGCGCAGACCTCCAGAGCGAGTTTGGATTCAACGGGCTTGAGAATTCCGTCCGCGGCGTACAAGAGGGACTTTGCGACGGATTTTACGGGCTTAACACATCCATCCTCAACGGATTCCACGGCGTCGACAACGCGGTTTGCAACCTCGGCTATCAGACACAGCAGGGATTTAACAACACAAACGTGGCTATGATGCAGGGATTTAACGGTGTGGAGCGCGGACAGGCGGCTCTTGCGACACAGCTCCAGCAGTGCTGCTGTGACAACGGCAGAGCAATGGAGCGCGGATTTGCCGACGTTGGCTACCGCATGGCAACCGACACTTGCGCGATTAACACCAACGCCGCTAACAACACTCGCGACATCATCGACGCGATGAATAGCGGATTCCGCGGCATATCCGACAGACTGACGGCACAGGAGATAGCGGCGAAGGACGCGCAGATTGCAGCGCAGACACAGAGAATATTTGGACTTGAGCTTGCCGCATCACAGCAGGCGCAGAATCAGTATCTTGTAAGTCAGCTCGGCTGTAAGGCTCCCGTACCCGCATTCAACGTTCCGGCGCCTTGGCAGTACGGCAACTACAGCTGCAATTCCGGCTGTTCCGGCTGCGGCAACTATTGATTCACAAATCCGGCTCTAAGCCGTGACCGATTTCGGGGGAGCGGCGTACCGCTTCCCTTTTGATTTTTTTGGAGGTATAAAAAATGGCTTGTACTAATGTATGCAGACTTTGTCCGCGCTTCATTCTGTCGCAGTCGGTGTCCTTTACCGGCGGCAATCTGATAATCAATCTCCCGGCGGGCGCGTATAACGCGGGGGAAAAATATTGTGTCGTAGTCGCTCAGGCAATTCCGACGGCGACGACAATCACCGCTCCCGTGTACGTCACAATCGGAGATGGCACTACGCTATACCCGCTGACCAACCGTTGTTGCGCTCAGCTGACCGCTTGCTCGATAAGGACGAGGACGAGATATAGCGCGGTTGTAATCACCACGCCGACGGGCGGCAGCTTTAGACTGCTCGGCAAACCGGCTTGTGCGCCTAACAACGACCTGCGCTCAATCAACGGCACAGCACCGACCACCACAACGGGAGGTGAAACCGTATGAAAAAGTTGAATCCAAACTGGCTGCTCATGATGTCGAGTAGCAAGGACAAGCGCGGTGAATACGGCGGCTACGACAGACACGAGCGAGACTATGACCGCAGACCGCGCGATTATGACAGATACGATAGACGCGAGGACAGATACCATGATTATGACCGCCACCGGCAGCCTGACTATGACGAGTACGACGGCTACGGCAAGCGAGACTACTACGGCGAGTACGACATGAGAGACCGCCGCGATTATGACGGGCGCGAGCGTGAGAGCTACGGCAGACGCGGGAAAAAGCACGACAAGTTTACCCGTGAGGACGCGGACGAGTGGACGGAGAAAATGAAAAACGCCGACGGCTCAACCGGAAGACACTGGAATTTTGAACAAACGGAGCAGGTGAGACGACAGCACGGCTATGACTGCGACCCCGCCGAATTTTACGCTGCAATTAACATGATGTACTCCGATTACTACAAAATAGGCAAGGAGTTTAATCTCAACTCTGTTGACTTCTACGCGGCAATGGCTCACGCTTTCCTTGACGATGAGGACGCGGGACAAGATAAACTTGCTAAATACTATGAATGCGTAGTTGAGAAACATTGACAAATGTTGTGTAAACATGTGTAAAGCTTAAAAGAGGACAGTTGTAAAACTACCCTCTTTTATTGTTTATTCTTCCGCAAGTTGATTTAATCGTTAAAGACATGAGCAATAAACACGCTTGTCTTTATAAGTGGTGCTATAATAGAACTTAAGAATAGCGAGAAAAAAACTGTAAAGAATGGGCTGTTCTTTACAGTTGGTTGCGGAACGTGATTGATTGTTCATTGATTTCGTTTCCTTCAACAGTATACACTATTTAGCGTGGTTTGTCAATAGGTTTGTCAATCTTTCTTTAAATTTACAAATGCTGTTCATCAAATCATTTTCGGCAATTGCCTAAAATACACTTCCCTGTCAATATGTTTGTAAATCAGTTTACCAATGCGTTGAAAAATGTTGATTTAGACGTTTGTCAATATTTAGATAACGTCTTGACAAGGCATGACAGATAGCTTAAAATTACAATATGGTAAAAATTTTCTCTTTTTTGTTTACTAACCGCGTATTCGCTTTTGAGTTTTCAACAAGCAAAAATCATGTGCTTTAGTTCGTGAAACAACATACTTATTACTTTTATAAGAGATACTTATTATTTTACTATTTTTATATAATTAAAGTAGGTAACTGTAAAACAGGACACTTAGTAACGATAAACAGGACGTTTGGTAACGGATAGCAGGACATTTGGTAACTGTAAAACAGGACACTTAGTAACGATAAACAGGACATTTGGTAACTGTAGAACACGGAAAATAAACGCAAAAATTTGTCATTTTGGGGTTTTCAACAGTTTTTCAACATAGTTTTGCACATGGTTTTCAACAGAAAAGGGGTAATTATGGAAAATAGAGACAAAACAATAAATTTGGTTGTCAAAAAGAACGAACTTATTCAAAAGTCAAGATACGGAATGACAACACAGGAGCAAAAAGTCATATTGTATACGATAAGCAAGGTAAAACCAGATGATAAAGAACTTTACGAGTATGATTTCAACCTGCAAGATATGTGTGAAGCACTTGGAATTACTCAAAACGGCAAGAATTACAAGAATCTCCGTGAAACGCTGCAATCCATACGCGACAAGTCATTCTGGATAGTGGACGGAAATGTAAGGAAGCTATGCGCATGGATTTCGGGTGCGGAAATATACGAAAATGAATCGCGGGTTAGGATTCAGCTTGACAAGCGGTTAGCGCCTTATTTGCTCGAACTCAAAGAATCGTATACGGCATATCAGCTTCAAACCGTGTTAAACATGGATTCGAAACACACTATACGTTTGTACGAGATACTTAAAAGCTATGCCAATATAGGCGAGTACACCGTTTCTGTTGAAAATTTGAAAACGCTTATGCAAATAGGCGGTTATTCGGATTTTATTGATTTTCGCAAGCGCGTAATCGACACTGCCGTTGACGAAATTAACGCCGTTAGTGATTTGCGTGTAGCCTATGAGCCGACGCGGACGGGAAGAAGTATAACTCACATTAAATTCTCAATCACAAAAGCAAGGAGTAATCCATGAAATACCTCACAATAGCCGAATTCGCCGACAGAGCCGGAGTGACAAGTCAATCGGTATATCAAAGAATTAAGCGGAACGGTCTTGAAGAATATATAGTGACAAGCGAGGACGGAGTAAAAAGAATCTCCGAGGATGCATTGAAGCTATATAGCAACTCAAAAAAACAAGAAACAGTTGCGGAAGCCGTGTGTGACGCACCACGGGTTTGTGAGAGCGAAGAAAACGAAGAGCATGAGTGTTTGAGCGCAGAAACAATAAAGAGCCTACAGGAGACCGTAGAAGCTCTCAGAAACGTAATTGACAGACAGGCAGACGAGCTGAAACAGAAGACGGAAATGCTTGACGAACGTGATAAGCAGATTGCAGACTATGCCAGCAAGTTTGCCGAACTCGCCCACAACGCGTTACAAACCGCTGTGCAGGCGCAAACGCTCCATGCGGTCAGTGAATCCGACAAGTTTGTTAATGCACCTCAGAACGTCTCCCAGAACGCCACAGTTGGTAAAAAAACTGTGGCAGACGAGAATAACGTTGAATCAACAAACGAATCCGATGTTGAACAAGATAACAAGCGTAAGTTGAATTGGTTTGCAAAGCTGTTTAGTAAACATTAAACGTGACAAACAATATGTTACTAAACGTTGACAGGTATGTTGACAAACGCGTTTAAACGTGCTATAATATTGTTGTGGAGCGACGGACTCTGGTTGTTCTTCGTATTGAAACCCCTTTCTTTTAAAATATCCGAGCAATGCAGATGAATCCGCTGTGTGACCGCTCGGATATCGCGCCTATACGTTCAACGGCAGACGATACCATAACGTGTACAACGGCGGTTCAACTCCGCAAGGCGCGAATTGACATGACTGCGTTCCTTTCGGTCTTGTTTTTCGTTTTTGGCGACGGTTCGTAAGGACTGTCGCGCACGGGAACGGCGAATCGGTTGTATGGCGGTCAAAAGGCTACCTTTGAGGGTTCAAATCCCTCCGTTTCCTTTCGTGACTTCTGTCATGTTCCTCCTTTGTTTATGAATTTGCTGTGTAAAAGAGCACTCTTCTGGATGGGGTGCTCTTTTACGTTGTTAAATGTTTGTCAACATTGAATGTGCGCCGATAAGTGCATAAATTTGTCGAATGTAAAACGGATATATTTTTGTATCTGATTTTAATACGGAATATTAAACTCGGCTATTGTCTTCTCTCGAAAAGCATGTTACACTTGAATTAGAAAATATTTCCAACAAAGAAGGGACAGACAGATGAAGCATTACAGATTTGAGTTAGCAAATATCGTAAGCAAACTAAACGACAAAGGCATAATTCTTCTTTTGCGCTTCGCGAAACTTCTCGAGAAAAATAAAAAACTTCTCAAATAAACACATTTTCTTCACAAAAGCTATTTACAAACAAGCGTTCGTGTGATATAATCGACAGCAGTATAAAGAAGGGAAGTGCAAAATGAAGGAACAAATTATAATCGAGATAGCCGAGATACTACAAAGCTACTCCGAGGAACGGCTAAAGCTGATTGTACGACTTGTAACAGTTCTCGCCACAGCGACCGACAAAACAGCGGGACTTTCAGAGAAGGCCGTACTAAGCATTGCAAGACACGCAAAATAGAAAAGAGCAGGGAAGTGATTCCTTGCTCTCTTTTTTTATTCGGCTTTTCTTCCACAAATTTTAGCCCAGTGTTTTACGAACCATGCTTTAAATTCCGGGCAATCAACATTTGAACAACGACGTGCTCTGAAAAGCTGATTTCCTTGATATTTGCATTTTCCGCGTCCGCACGGATAGTCGGGGAATAGATTTTGCATCTGTTCTATCGTTGGCAGTTCTTTCATATGCACCTCGCTTTTCTCGTCTTTTGTATGGGAGACGTAACCCTCAATTAAAAGGCAGTTCTTCCGAATCGGGGTTTATGTCCTCGAACACGGGTGTGGTGGCGGCTGTTTTCGGCTGGGTGTATGCATCGGGAATGTAGCTTGACTGCGGAGCGGCTTGCGGTTGCGGCATTTCCGACTTCGCGTCAACGAAATGTGCTTCGTCAGCGACAATTTCAGTAGCGAAACGCTTCTGCCCCTGCTGATCAGTCCATGTTCTTGTTTGAAGGGTTCCGACTACGCAGATGGAACTTGCTTTTCTGAAATAGCGCGTGATGAATTCAGCCGTCTGTCTCCATGCGGTAACGTTAAAGAAATCCGCTTTAGTTTCCTCTCCGTCTTTGCCGGAGTAACGTCTGTTGACCGCAACGGTAAATGATGTTACGGAAATTCCGGACGGTGTGGTTTTGAGTTCGGGGTCTGCCGTCAAACGTCCTCCAAGGATAACGCGGTTAAAGTTAAAGTTTGCGATAAGTCAACACTTCCTTTCAGTTTTTAAGCAGTAATGTAGCGGCTATGACTTGCAACGCAACAAAAGCGTAAATCACAAACAGTGTGCTTGGCTTCGCGTTTTTTGCGCTCTTCACGCCTTTTGCCCTAAGAACTTCAACTGCGCCGTAAATAAGTATAGCGCACAAATACAGCAGTATTGCCACAATGATTTTAATTATCTGCATTGGTTTTCTCCCATACGCATTTCTTTGGCGGTTTCGGGTATTCAATATCCGTCACACAGGTCATATAGCCTATAGCGTCTATAAAGCTGTCGTAGCTCTCGAAAAAGCTTGTCTCCATTCGACCGAGCTTGAACAGCGCCATCATTATGGCTACGTCTCGCGCTCCCAACGAACAGTCCGCGTCGGGAGCAACGCAATTGTGCTTGAGATACGTTCTCCAGTAATCCGCTATTTTCTCAAAGCTGTCTTCCGGCTCGCCGTACTGCTCGTTGCGGTCGTTGCAGATTATCTTCTTTACTTCGCTAAGTATTGTTTCGCGGTTTTCTTTGCTCATAATGGTTCATTTCATCCTTTCTATTGCAACTAATATGTAATCCTCATCATGACAATTGAGTTCTAACCGTTGCACGTATTTTTTGCTATCATCTTCAAAAAATAGTCCTTTGAGCGAATCAATAATGAGTTTCGCGTAGGTTGAATCGTTGTCGATATCTAACCTATCGTTAAACCATATCTTCACCCCAACTGGGACATTGAACATTGAAATCGGAACATTTTGTTTCAAAAGTTCACTTCGTACAAGCTTATGCCAGTATTCAGCGTCTTTTTGTCTCACCGCCCAATGCTTTCCCGCGTAGTATGCGTTCAGTCCGTAGCGTCTGTTCCATGCGGTCTTTCCGGCTTTGGTCGGCGGGTAGTCGATTTTAAACATTACCGTTTTCGTCGTTATCACCTCCACTCACACACTCGTCACCTCCGCAGAAGTGAAGATAATCGGTATCGTACATTCTCCCGCAGTCAGGGCAATTCACGACCTGCGGCAAGCGTGAGAGAATATACCGCGCATTGTTTATAGCTTCAAGCTCCTCCCACATTTCCTTGTCGGTTTTTCCCTTGTTGAGGAAAAGCTGCTGATTCCGCTCGACATAGCGTTGCATGGTTCTGTCTAAGATTTTTATAATTCCATCCCTTGTCATTATCTCTCCCTCCAGTACGCTTCTATTGATGCTCTAAAGCCGTTGTTCGGCTGCTCTTTGCTATTGGCGTGATTAAGATTGTCAAGGCATTTTTTGAAACACGCTTCACAAATCGTTCTTCCGTCAACAGGCGGTCTTTTCCCGCACAGTTTGCACAGTTTTACGCCGTCCATCAGTTCACGCGGAGTAAATCTTTCCGTTTTGCGGCTGTATTCGCGGTTCTTCTTCGTTCGTTCTATCCGACACTCCATGCAGGATTTATTACCTTTGTCCGCGGGCTTCTTTCCGCAGTAGATACACACTCCGTCCTCTCTTCGACGCGCAAGAATTTTCTTCTTCAGCTCACACTGCCGTTTCTTCTGCTCCGGCGTAAACTCCCTCGGCGAGGTAAAGGTATCGTTGATGCAGTCGGGATAGGGGCAGTTGAAGCAGTCGCTTATTTTGCAGTGCATTCGTTCTTTGCAATCCTTTCTTTGCAGTCAATCACCAGTGCGGGGAGTGCTTCGGCGAACACATTCAGCAAGTCGTATTCTTCTTCTTTGCGTTCAAGCATCGCGTGAATGTACAACCGCTTTCTTGCAATTTCGAAAAATCCGCTGAGGTTGCAGTCTTCTCTTGCGCAGTTCATGCATGGGGATTCTCCCGCAAGTTTTTCCGCTTCTGACGACGTAATTAACCATAGTCCGCACTTTTTTAGAAGTTCATCGGATGTTGTTCTCATTTATTCTACCTCCGCAAGCCAATATGCCTTTTTGCAGAATACACACATATTAAGTGTGCCAGGTGTCACTTTAGGGCATTTTTGTAATACATCAACCTTGCTTGGGCATATATCAATCGTATTATGACTGAATGGCGCATTCGGGAACATCTTCAAAAATTCGCTTTGTCTCGTCTTGACAGGGTGCTCTTTTGCCCACTTTTCCACAGCAGCAACAGCTTCATCGGGATGAGTAAAGCACCTCGTGTCGCAGTCAGTGTGTTCCTTGCATAAACCACAGGATGTGCAGCTGTCCATATTCGCGCACATTCGTACTTTTGCTTTCAAAAATTCAACCGCGTCCATGCTTTACCTCCTATACTGACAGCCTATCATGTCCGACAGCTCCATCAGCTCACGCCTGAGCCGCTTTATGTCGGACTGCACCTGAGTGTGTCCGCACATGCCGCTATATCCTATAGCCGTTTTTGCGCCGAGATATATAGCTCTGTTGAGCTTCTGTGTGAGTTGCTCGACAAACTCCATTTGTTTCATTATTTCGCTTGCGCGGTCTGCTTTGTCGTTCATTCTTCATCCTCGCTTTCGTCCATTTTCGCGCCGTCGTCGCAAAACTGTTCCGGCATAACGCCGTCTCCGCGTCCCAGCATACACCAAAGGCAGCCCTCGATGAAGCTGTCCTCGTAGCGGTCTTTGCGGTCAAGCTGTCTGTGATGGATGCAGTCTTTGCACCTCACGACTTCCACAACGTCTTCGTCCGTGTTCTCGGC
>OJAW01002193.1_pt1 | contig 10099 bp, 9 predicted proteins | sample 1589151 | NCBI WGS metagenome assembly OJAW01 (sample SAMN03283290) | human gut metagenome | biome: human-associated habitat; material: feces | host: Homo sapiens | place: Peru | collected 2012 | reverse complement strand
TATTCCTCGGCAGAATACTCTTCCACAACTAGGCAATAAACGCTAAATCCTGATAAAATTATTTCTTGAGATATTTCAAAAAGTCATCAATACCTACTACTTCCACTTTTGGGAAAGGAATGTTTTCTAACTCTTTGAAATGTTTATCTTCTGTTACAATAAAAATAGCATTACTGGCAATGGCACAATCAACAAACTTGTTGTCATCATCGTCTGCTTTTATCAATCCAAAGCTGTAATGAGGGTCGATAAACTTTACGTTAGGCAAAATTTGAATATAAGCTAATTTCTCTTTTAGCATGATACTTTTGCCTTATGATAAGGAGTTCTTTCATGGAGTGTACGGAAGCTTTCTACTTTTTCTTCATTGAGTGTTCCGTTTGCCCAGAGTTTGTCAAGTTCTCCTTTTAGTTGTGAACCCAAGTAATCAGTTATTGCTTTACGCAATCCTTCTATCTCTTCTTTAGAGTCCATAACGGACACAAGGTCAAGAAGTTCAAGCTGAGCCTCGTTAAGTACAGTACGTTTTGTTATCATATTATTTCCTCCATAATTTTATTCTTATAACTTATGCAAAGATACACTGAATAATTGAAACCACCAAAGTTTTTTTGTGTTTTTTATAGAATATGAAGGAAATAATAGAGAAATCATGCTGATAAAGAAAAAAATAGGCGACTCTCGGATTGGAGGAGAGTCGCCTATTCTATGAGTTTTTCACCAAATCAGTAAAGTTCGACCAACTTTCAACTTTGAATCCTCTTAGATCTCTGACGGATTTCTTAAACCACTCTATTTTAGAAAGCTCCATAACTGTTTTTACAAGTGCAGTCAAATCATCATTCATCGTCATGTATGTACTGCCTTGCACCCACTCGAAACCATTCTTCTTTAGAAGCTCTTTTATTTCGTAGTAAGCTTTGTTGTAAGGTTCGCCATAGTATTTCTGTAAATCAGAAATAACCATATCAAATGCTAGTGCGTACATACTGCCTCCTTCGCTGGCTCAAATAAGTCCTTATATCCAAAGAATATGTTCCCATCTGCGGTTTTTGCGGAGATGACAATTCCTACGAAAGGATTGTTCTCAACTTCAATCACTTCGCCCTGTGTCCAGTCTTTGGCATGTGTCAAGTCTGGAGATATTAATACTTTGTCGCCTGTTCTCATAATCATAAAAATATAAATGTTGTACTTATTCGGTGGCAAAGATACGACTTTTCCTCGTAACTTCCAAGGTTTTTGGGGAAAATGTAGGGAGGGTGATAAAGAAAAAAATAGGCGACTCTCCAATTCCGAGAGCCGCCTATTGAATATTATAGATTTATGATGAAGTAAATCTATTTGTAGTTTATTTACTGCTTGGTGAGAACCACCTTGTTAGCACCCTCGTGAGAGAGGTAGAGCTGAATCTTGTAAGTGCCTTCGCCAGCAGGAACGTTGAGGTCCTTACCATTATTAACTGAGATGTTATCGTAAGCTGTAGCATCGCCGTTAGCGCCACCCCAGCTTATAGCCCAATCATCATTCATGGCAAACTTGAAGCCATCCTTCAATGCGGTTGTGAGCTCCCAGCAACCTGCCTCTGCATTGTATGTCATGTGGCAGTTAGCGTCATCCTGCTTCCAACCGTTGTGGTTGCCTACTACAGTGATGGACTTAACCTGTGTCAGAGCGTATGTACCAGCTTGCAAGTCAACGTCAATCTTGTAGAAACCAGCACCTGGGTCTGGGCAGTTGCTGCCGCCATTGTCGGCAATCTTGCCTTCGCCATCGAATTCGTAGTCACCAGCCCAGTCAGCAGTTCCAGCCTGTGGCTTGAACTTGAACTCACCATTCAGGTAATAGAATCCCTGATACTTGCCGTCACCATTTCCACCATAGAGAGCATTTGTGGTCTTCCAACCAGAATCACCGCCAATCTCATAGAAGTACTCACCGAATGAGAGAGGAGTAATCTTGTAGGTGTATTCCAACATATTGATCTCAACCTTGATGTACTTGGCACCAGCACTTGCAGGAACCTTGAATGATGCATCGTTGCCAACCTTTGCACGGGTATCCAACTGCTCAGTCTCATTCAGAGCGTTATTACCGTTACCCTTTGCTGTTCCGAGAACAGAAGACCAGTCACCAGCAGCAACACCTTCGCAAGCTTTATCATCTACAATACCGAACCATGTATCGTCACCCTCCTTTGCAGGAATTGTGATTGTGAAGATAGGGTCATCATAAACATTAATGTCGCTATGGTTGAACTTCTGGGTCTTTGCTGCATCAGCAGTCCAATCCTTAGTACCACCAATGATATAGTAGTTCTGAGAGATGTTAGGAGCTACAGGTGTAGCTGTCACCTTTACAGTACCTGCATCAATCAGTGCAGCCTGTCCATCCTTTACGGCAGTTGTGTAAACATGACCGGCGAAGGTGCGAGCTACAGGAGCCTTTCCATAAACGCTTTCAATAAGAGCCTGCAGGTCTGCCTTGGTAGCTTTACCATCATTAGAAGTCTTTACTTCTGTGGCAGTTGCATTTTCTACACCCTCAGGAGTCAGTTCGATTCGGCTGTTTCCCAATTCGAAACCTTCAGGGAGAGCAGCAGAACTGATGGTATAAACATTCACGCTATCTGCAACGTTAGCCAAGTCGAATGCGTTAACGCCAGTTGCCTGGTAGCCAGGAATTGTAACGGCATCTTCCTGTGGATTAGTCTGAGGATCTGCCCAGTCTTTGAAATCTTCGCTGCAGGACCCCATGAAGAGGCCTGCAAGTGCGATAGAGATATATAATGATAACTTTTTCATTGTCTTTCGATTTTAAATCGTTATTTACTTGATTTCACCAGTTCCCTCAGCGATGTTGAGGTGAACCTGCTGACCTACAGAACCTGTAGCTCTATCCTGGTCGCCGCCTGTTGCACGATACTTGATCTTACCGTCTAATACAACGAACTCAGAATGCCACCAGTCGTGTCCAGGAATCTTAACGTACATACGTACACCCTTATCAGTACCAGCAGGAACTGAACCTACGAATGCAGGAGATACGAATTCTCCGTCCTTGGTTGTAGGTACGGTGAATGACCAGCCTTCAGATTCCTCTGCGAAGTCGTCGCTACCAGCAGCAGGACCAATGAGCCAGATTGTTGGCTTGTTGAACTGAACGTCATAGTGGATTTCACGGTTTACAACAGATGTTGTAACGATTACGAGATACCAGCCTGGATTCTTGGAAGCGATATTGCCATCCTTGTCGATGATATCGTCCTTGCAGTCGCCGGAAACTGTAATGCCAGCATAACCAACTTCGCTCTTATTCCATTCAGCTGCAGAATTTAACTTGATACCGCTATCGTCGATATAGACAAGATGCCAGAATGTATTATCTGTACCATAAACCTGAACCATGTCGAAGCTCTTTGCCCAATCCCAGTCGCAGAAGCTACCTACAGCATATACATGGCTAGGTAAGTAGACTGGTGGCAATGAGAACAAGAGGTGAATCTTGTTGAGGGAAACTGTATTGGAAAGAATCTCTGTTCCATCTACAACATTACCATTACTGGTCACAATATTTGCCTTCAGACGGAGGTAAGCTGTAACGTCCATTGGGAAATCAGCCTCTGTCTTTCCTTGCTCAACATAAAGGTTGGTCAAGGCACTTGCCAATAAAGATGCATTGACTGCAACCTTAGCGCTTGAGCTGGTTTCAGAAAGCTCTACAGCATCAGACATATCTGGCTTTGTTGCAACCTGGACAGTATACTGAACGCTTGCTGTATAGCCATAGTTAGGCTGTGAGCAGGTCAATATAATCTTAGACGAATTCGCCAGGTCGATTGGTGTATTCTCCAATACAGGAGTATTCAATTTGAACTCTGTTGGTGACTGAATAGTCGGATTAGAGTCATTGTCGTCGCTACAAGCTGTCATGAGAGTTAAACTCATGACAACGAGTAGAGCTGATTTAATTATATTTTTCATAATGAATTCCTTTTTATGTTTGCAAATTAATATCCAGGATTCTGAGTCAGATTCTTGTTAGATGTCAACTCGTTGGTTGGGATAGCAAAGATATTCAAATCTTTAGAGAAGTTGCGGCCTTCCTTGGTGCCACCCTTCCACTGCCAGTTGTAGTTGACATTGCCACCAAAACGGTTGAAACGGATCAGATCCATACGACGGCGACCCTCGAAGTAGAACTCACGGCTCCATTCATCGCAGATATCGCTCAGAGAATAACCCTTGTCTTCACGAGTAGAGGCATTTGCACGCTTGCGGATAGCATTGATTGCTTCGGTACCTTCAGCTGTAGTCTGACCACCATTGATGCGGGCATCAGCCTCTGCAAAGTTCAGGTAAGCCTCTGCTGCACGCATCAGGAAGAAGTCTGCATCTGGGAATGTAGCATCATGACCTGCGCTACCGTCTGTCTTGAAGTTGGTAAACTTAGCAACACCGAAACCGCTCTTGAAAGTAGCAACGTCATCATTATCCAATGAACGGTTTACACCGTTGAAGAGAGCACGGTCGTCACCAGCAGCTTCTGCTGTAGCGTAGCTTTCAAGATTTGGAACGTTACCGTTAGGGAAGAACTTCTTCACCAAGTCAGGACGAGCGCGGTTACCACCCCAAGCCTGGTCAGTACCATTGGTAGCTTTAGTGTTGTTTGGATTTGCGTGCATATCTTGATCGTAGGTAGAAGCCAACAGGAAGAGTGTAGTACCCCAGCTTGTGGTTGTCAAGCCATCCTGCAAGAGAGGGAAGATACCCTCGTAAGCAGCATCAGTCTCACCGTTATCGCCCATGAAGAGCATCTGGTAAGCACTCCAGCCGTTTACGCTTTTGGTGTTCAGCTTATAAGATGAATCCATCACCTTCTTGGCGTATTCCTTAGCCTTTGCCCACTGAGCTGTGCCTGTATATACTTCTGCATTGAGGTAGAGGCGGGAAAGAAGTAACCAGCATGCAGCCTTATCTACACGGCCGTAACCGGCATCTGTTGACTTCTTAGCCTTTGCTTCAGAAAGGTTTGGTTCTATTTCAAGAAGCTCCTTCTCGAGCCATTCGTAAGTCTGTGCTCTGGTATATCTTTCAGGCTTGGTCAATGGAGAAAGTGTGAATGGGATGTTGCCCCATGCATCCATCAAGCTATAGTATTCGTATGCTCTCAGGAAGCGAACCTCAGCAAGCTTGGTTGCATCCTGATCTCCTGCTTCAGCAAGATACTGGTTGCAATAAGCAATACCTGTTGTAATACGGGCATACAAACCTTGCAACATTGGGTTTGTGGCATTGTAGCTATTATAGCAGAAGCCCGCTATACCATCATCACCCCAACCGCAGATAGCTTCATCAGTTGTGAGCTCGTTTGCATTGAATGTCTGGCGTACAAAACCAGATGTACCACCATCAATACCATCAATGTCGCAGTCACCATTAGCACCACCATTACCAGCCATGGCAAAGTTAGCGTAGCACTTGTTGAAAAGACCATCGAGGTTAAGGTTTGTCTGAATGTTCGGGTTGATTGGCTCAACGTCCAAATCACCGACACATGAGGTTGCTCCCATCGAAAGCAGGAGTGCTGCTACAGGAACAATATTTTTAATATATTTTTTCATAATGAATATCCTTTCTTATTAGAAATTCAAGCTAAGACCAACTACAACAGAGAATGGACGTGGGTAGAGGTTGTTGTCATTACCATCGCCTACTTCTGGATCCAAGCCATCATAATTTGTAATTGTGAATACATTTGATGCGGAAGCGTATGCACGACCAGAGAGTCCATGCCAGCCGCTTGACTTAAACAAGTTGTTGAAGCTGTAACCCAATGTGATGTTGTCGCACTTCAGGAATGAAGCGTTCTTCACATAGTAGTCAGACAACTTAGAAGTAATCTCGTAGGTCTGCCAGTTTCTCTCAACAGTACTCTTCAAACGGTTAGAGAAGTACTTCAAAGAGTTAGAGAACCACTCACCTGTATTCATGTTACTCATGCCCTGCTCAACATTGTTGTAAACATAGTTGCCGAGGCTTGCACGCAAAGAGAAACCGAAGTCCCAGTTCTTGTATTCCAGGCGAGAAGAGAAGCCCATAGTTACAGGAGCTGCTGGGCTCTTGTAGAGATACTTATCGCTTTCATTGATCTTACCATCACCGTTACGGTCAACTACGCAGTTCTCAATTGGCTTGCCGTTCTTGTCGTAAACCTGCTGGTATACATAGTATGAGTTCATAGCATAACCCACCTGGTTAGCCTGCAGATAAGCACCAGAACCATCACCTACCTTGATGCCTGTATTAACAACAGGAGCACCATTCTCAGATACACCATTCAAGTCGGTAATCTCATTCTTGTTGTAAGTGAAGTTGTATGTCATGGTCCAGAACCAGTCCTTGGTCTGGATAGCACGCCAGGTAATAGCTGCTTCAACACCGGTATTCTTCAAGGAACCGATGTTCTGCCATGCCTGGTTCTTGTAACCTGCCATAGAAGGAAGTGGAGCATAGTTCAACAAGTCGGTAGTCTTTCTGTAGTACCAATCTACGCTACCAGACAATCTCTGATCCATGATGCCCCAGTCCAAACCTACGTTGTAGGTAGAGGTTGTTTCCCACTTCAAGTCAGGACGGTAGTTGTTTGGTCTATAAAGTTCACCAGTGCCAGTAACTGGATAGAAACCGTTTGTACCAGTGCTGATAGAATAAGAAGGAATCCACTCATAGTCACCGATAGAACCAGCCTGCTGACCTGTCTTACCATAACCCAGACGGAGTTTCAAGTCAGACAACCAGTTAGCGTTCTTCAGGAATGCCTCTTCGTTAGCCTTCCATGCAAAGGCGAATGATGGGAACCATGCCCAGTGCTCCTTGAAACGTGAAGAACCATCATCTCGGACGGTTGCTGTCAGGAAGTAACGGTCGAGCAAGGTGTAGTTGGCACGTCCGAAGAAAGATACCAGATAGCTTTCGCTCTTCTCGCTATATGGAGTATGAGGACGCTCTGTATTTCTAAGGCTTGCATCGTTATTTGTATCTGGATAATAACCTACATAGTCATTGTTCTTGCTGCGCCAGAAGTGCTGCCACTCATAACCAGCCATGATGTCGAAATGATGAATCTTATTGAAATCCTTGTAGTACTGAGCGTAAGTACTCAAAGAGAGGTTGCGCTTCAGGATTTCCTCACCGCCGTAGCTGCCATAGTACAATGCGTTTGTGCAAGATGGAGCAAATGACTGGCTCTGGCGACCCTTTGAAATATCTGCACCCAAGGTAGCATGCAATCTCAAGTCCTCGAAACCGTGTACCTTATAGTCGATGTCTGCACTACCGATGAATGAACGGCTGTGAGCAATCTGACTGCCCTGATCCAGCAAAGACAGAGGGTTAGGCATCTGTGTGGTGCTGTCATAAGTGAAAGGCCATGTATTGTCACCAAATTCTGCTTTCTTTGACCACTGGAAATAGCAACCATAGTTGTAGAGAGTCTCTTTCATATAGCTGCCCAACTGATTCTTGTGGTATTGAGATGTAAACTTGTATGGATCCTGAGTAGGGTCCATTCTTACAGCTGATGATACTACAGAACCATCAGTATATAAGGTTCTTGCATACATACCCTTGGCATTCAGGTTCAATGTCAAGTGATCCTGGAAGAATGATGGGTTCAAGTTCAAAGATGCTGTAGCACGCTTGAAGTCTGATGTCTTTATGATACCCTGCTGGTCTGTATAACCTACAGAAACACGGTATGGGAGAGACTTAGCTGCGCCAGAAACTGTAATGTTGTGGTCGTGGCTGATAGCTGTACGGTAAATCAGGTCCTGCCAGTTGGTGTTGGCTGTACCCAGTGCGCTATAAGCTTCACTGTCTTTGCCATACAGTCTTTCCACATTTGCACGGAACTCGTCAGCGCTAAGAACATCAACCGTGTTCTTCTTCTCGCTGATGGTTACGCTACCAGAGTAAGAAACGGTAGGCTTCTGACCCTTGCGACCCTTCTTGGTTGTAATGATGATGACACCGTTAGAACCACGGGAACCGTAGATAGCAGTTGCAGAAGCATCCTTCAAGACACTGAAAGACTCAATATCCTGTGGGTTAACTACAGAGAGGAGGTTAGAAAGGCCCTTTACACCATCGTTGTCCATAGCCAGACCATCGATAACGATCAATGGGTCGTTAGAAGCGTTCAAAGAAGAACCACCACGTACACGGATCTTGGCACCACCACCAGGAGTACCGTCGTTGCTGGTAATGTTTACACCGGCAACCTTACCAGTAAGCATATCCTGTGCATTGACAACCACACCCTTGTTCTTAGAGTCTGGCTTGATAGCAGTTACAGAACCTGTCAAGTCTGACTTCTTGGCTACACCATAACCGATGACAACGACTTCGTTCAAAGTCTTAGAGTCATCCTGCAAGGTGATGTTCATGTTGTTGGCAGCCTTCACTGTCTGTGGAGTCAATCCCAGATAGGTGAAAGTAATGTTAGTACCTGGAGCTGCGTCGATAGAGAAGTTACCATCCATGTCAGTAATGCCGACAGCCTTACCGTTTACTGTAATGGTAGCACCCATGACAGGCTCACCGGAAGCATCCTTCACATGTCCCTTAATCGCATTACCTTGCGCAAAGGAACTCACCGTCAGGAGCAGACCACCTGCGAGGGTCAATGCTCTGAGAGGCAATTTAAATTTTACCTGCTTCATCATTTTGTCTGATTTTTAAGTTTATATTTATATATTGTTTATTCTTGATGAATATTCTTCTTTTTTATGAATATCACGTTTTTAGTCTCTGGCCTTGTTTTATAATAAAATAGGTCGAGGAGTTGCGTTGCTTATTCTTTCTGGGTGCAAAATTAAGGTCTTTTTCGATACAATGTACTATTTTTTAGTTAATTCCGTTATTTCTTATGCGCAATCGTTTGCATTCGTTTTGCTTGATTTATATCAATGGAAATGAAGCAACTTAGCGGATATTTGTCTAATTTTGCAGCGTGAGGAAAGATATCATGAATGAGAATAATATTATAACAATGAAAGATATAGCTCGCGACCTGGGTGTTAGTATCGCCACGGTGAGCAGAGCTTTGAAGGACAGCCCTAGAATCAGTGCTGCCCAGAAGGAGCGTATACAGGCGTATGCGCGGGAACATAATTTCTATCCCAACGTCATCGGAGAGGCTTTGCGGCATAGTAAGGTGCAGCCGATGAAGGTGATAGGAGTTATCATTCCGGAGTTGGTACATTATTATTTCATGTCCGTTCTTTCGGGTATAGAGGAGGAAGCGAGAGCCAGAGGCTATCGTGTGATGGTGGCGCAGAGCAAGGAAAGATATGACCGAGAAGTTGCCATCTGCGACGACTTCTATAAGAATAAGGTGTGCGGCATCATCGTTTCGCAGGCAAAGGATACCAAGCAGTATGCTCACTTCGAGAAGTTGATGAACAATGGCGTGCCGCTGGTCTTCTATGATAGAATATGTACGGGCGTCAACTGCTCCAGAGTGGTGGTTGATGACTACATGGGTGCCTTCACCGCCGTGACCCATCTCATTGATACGGGCTGCAAGAAGATTGCCTTCTATGGTTCGCCGATGAACCTGGAAATCTCAAAGAACCGCTATAACGGTTATCATGACGCACTGACCAAGAACGGACTGAAGTTGGACGAAGCCCTTGTTCGAATATGTGACGACCGCGCGCAGGCCGAGGCCATCACTCCCGAAATACTCTCTTTGCCGGACGACAAACGTCCCGACGCTTTCTTCGCCATCAACGACGACACCGCCATTGGCATACTATACACCGCCAAGCGCATGGGATTCAGCATTCCCGACGAGATAAGCATCTGCGGATTCACCAACGGCGAACGTGCCGTGGCATGCGACCCGCAACTTACCACCGTGGAGCAGAGAGGTGTGGACGTGGGCAGAGAGGCTGCCGAAATACTTATCGACAAGGTGGAAGGCATGATACCAAACGACAAAATTGAGAAGCGCGTGGTAAGAACAAGACTTGTTGTCAGGGGCAGTTCAAGATAAGCGACAGACCTTGACCGCCCTCATGACAGGAAATGAGCTA
>OJAW01002191.1_pt1 | contig 10104 bp, 6 predicted proteins | sample 1589151 | NCBI WGS metagenome assembly OJAW01 (sample SAMN03283290) | human gut metagenome | biome: human-associated habitat; material: feces | host: Homo sapiens | place: Peru | collected 2012 | reverse complement strand
TTATGGAGCATCCGTTAGATGCTTCCTGGGGATATCAGGTCATTGGCTATTATGCACCGACCTCCCGATATGGAACACCGCAGGATTTTCAGTATTTTATCAATTATCTTCACAAGGAAGGTCTTGGTGTGATCTTAGACTGGGTACCCGCACACTTCCCGCGTGATGTACATGGCCTTTGCGGCTTTGACGGCACCAGCCTGTATGAGCCCGCTGACAAAAGAAAAGCAGAGCATCCGCACTGGGGGACACTGATCTTTGACTATGGCAGACCGGAGGTTAAAAATTACCTGATCGCCAATGCTTTGTACTGGTTTAAGGAATATCATGCAGACGGTATCCGTATGGATGCGGTTGCCTCCATGCTGTATCTTGATTATGGCAGAAATGACGGAGACTGGGTGCCGAATATGTATGGCGGCAAGGAAAATCTGGAAGCCGTGGAATTTTTGAAGCATTTAAACAGTATTATTAAAAAAACAGATTCTTCTGTTATGATGATAGCAGAAGAATCAACAGCATGGCCCAATGTAACCGCCTCTGTTAAAAAAGACGGGCTTGGCTTTGATTATAAATGGAATATGGGCTGGATGAATGATTTCCTGGATTATATGAAGTGTGATCCGTTATTCCGCGCCGGCCGGCACGGAGAACTGACCTTTAGTATGGTTTATGCATACAGCGAGCACTTTATCCTTTCGCTCTCCCATGATGAGGTTGTCCATGGCAAGTCTGCAATGGTTGGAAAGATGCCCGGGGACATTCCGGAAAAATTCGCAAACCTGAGGGCTGCATACGGATACATGATGATGCATCCCGGCAAGAAGCTCCTCTTTATGGGACAGGATTTTGGAGAATTTGATGAATGGAATGAAGAACGCAGCATCGAGTGGGATCTGTTAAAATATGATGACCACAAAAATATGCATCAGTATGTGACGGCACTCAACGAATTATATAAATCACATCCGGCATTGTATACAATGGATGAAAATCCGGATGGCTTTGAATGGATCAACAATATATCCGGCAATGAAAATACCCTTGTTTTCATCCGGAAGACAGGTAACGCAAAAGAATCATTAGTTGTTGTGTGCAATTTTTCCGGTGTGGACCGGAAGGGCTACAAAATCGGAGTTCCGTATGCCGGTAAATACAAGGAAATATTTAATTCCGACCTGAAAAAATACGGCGGAAACGGATTTAGCAATACAAAAGCACTCAGCAGTGATCTGGATGAATGTGATGAAAGAGAAGAATCCATCCGCATTACTTCACCGGCATTCAGTGTCGTTGTCTTTTCTTACACGCCGTTTTCAGAAAAGGAGAAGGCTGCAATAGAGGAAAAGCGTGCGATCGCAAGGCAAAGACGGGAAGAATCCAGAAAGCTCCAGGAGCTGATTGCCCAGGAAGATGAACTTAAAGAATCTGCAATTGCGGCAAGAGCTGTTGCCCAGGAGGCTGAACTGGTTGCCAAGGATGCTCTCAAAAAATCCATGGATGCGGCGCAAAGAGCACAGGATCTTGAAAAAAAAGCAAAGGACATCGAAAATAAACGTAAAAAGTTTGAGGAGGAAATGATCTGATATGTTTTTTTCCTGTTTTGGATCGATAGAAGGTCTTGCCACTACGGATATTGAGGAATTAACGCCCGAAGAGGTTGAAGAAAAGGTAAGTATCCTAAAAGCATATCTTGAACAAATGCCGCAAAAGGCTCTCAACCTGGGAATCCGCATTGTTTTAGCCCTGATATTTTTATTTATCGGGATGTGGGTGATCAGGATGATTCGAAAGATTGTCAGGCATTCCATGACAAAGGCCAAGGTAGATACGGGAGTGATCCAGTTTACCGATTCGTTTGTAAAAGTGGGTCTGTATGTCATCTTATTATTTATGATCGCAAGCGGACTGGGACTGGATGCGACAAGTGTGGTTGCCGTCATCGGTTCAGCCGGAGTGGCGATCGGCCTGGCACTGCAGGGAAGTCTTGCTAATTTTGCGGGTGGAATCCTGATCCTGCTTTTAAAGCCCTTCAAGGTTGGAGACTATATCAAAGAGGATTCCAATGGCAATGAAGGAAACGTAACAGAAATCCAGATGTTTTATACCAAACTGCTGACCGTTGACGGCCGTACCGTTATTCTGCCCAACGGTACACTGGCCAATACCAGTCTGGTCAATTATACAACAGCACAGTTCCGCAGGCTGGATGTCAATGTCGGGATTTCTTATCAGTCTGATATCCACAAGGCAAGACAGGTTTTATATGATTTTGTAAAAGGTCATACCCTTGTCATGCAGGATAAGGATGTGGTAGTCAGCGTAGAAGAGCTGGCAGACAGTGCGGTCATACTCTGCGTAAAATGTTACGCCAAAACAGAAGATTATTGGAATCTTCGAGCGGAGATCCTGGAGGGGCTGAAGGATGCGCTGGATGGTGCGGGCATTGAAATTCCGTTCCCACAGCTGGATATTCATATGGCAGAGTAAGAAAAACAGTTGCATTCTCAAATATCTTTGTATATAATAAGTTTTGGTCTGAATATTATATATCTAGATTGCTTCCTTAGCACAGTTGGTAGTGCGTCTCACTCGTAATGAGAAGGTCGACGGTTCGAGTCCGTTAGGAAGCTTTATTACACAGAGGATCTTTGCATAGGATCCTCTGTTTTTTTATTTTAAGATTGTTGTTATAAGCTGTTGCAGGATTTTACATACTTTTTATATGATTATTATCTGACATTTGTTTTCTTTTGTTCATAATGTTGATTTTTTTGACTGATTTTGATAGAATACTGGTATAATTTTATAAATATCAATGGGGGAAATGATATGAAGAAATTAAATTCAATAACAGGAAAAGTAGCATCTCTGGTTTCGGTATCCTTGGTCATTGCTGTCTGCATTGTGATGCTGATTGTTATTCCGAAGGCAAAGAGCAATCTGTCCGAGCTGACGGAAGACTATATGACTGATCTGGCAAAGATAACCGGAAAAGAGATTGACACGATCAAAGCAGAGCGTGGCAGTGCCGTTGCCCTCAATGCAAGTACACTTGGCCGTGTTGTAAGAGATATTGCTGTAAGTGATATTCCATCCAGCTATACATATGTTGTTTCCGGTGATGGCACGATGCTGTTTCATCCCACACCGGAAAAGATCGGACAGCCGGTAGAAAATGCCGCGGTCAAACAGCTGGTTAGTCAGATTGAGCAGGGAGAGATACCGGAGCCGGCGCTTATCAAATATGATTTTAATGGTGTCAAAAAATATGCATCCTATTATGTAGACAGTTCTGCTTCGTTTATTGTTGTTGTTACAGCGGACGAGCATGAGATTTTTGCGGGAATGAGAGAGATTGCGACTATCGGAACTGCCGTTGCTGTAGGTGTGCTGCTTTTTTATATTGTTTTTTCCACATTTATTGCAATCAGGATCGCAAAGCCGATTACGGTATTAAATCAGGAAATCAAGAAAATGTCAGGATTGGATTTTACCAAGAATCCGGATCTGGAAAAATATACCGCAAGAGGTGATGAGAGCGGTGAGATCAGTGCTTCGGTTATCGAACTGGAGACAAGACTGGAAGAGTTTATGGCCGAGGTCAAGGATATGGCCGACCGTGTTTATGCCGCATCAGACAATATGACACAGAGCGTTGTGGACAGTATCGAAACGATGTCGCAGGTTGAAACTGCCACCAATGAAATTGCGACCGGTGCCGGTAATCAGGCTGACGAGACCCAGAAGGCAACAGAGCATGTTATTACGATGGGCAATATGATCGTAGATACTACCAATGATGTAGATGAATTAAGAAGTACCTCTAAAGAAATGAATTCGGCCGGTGATGATGCGGTTCAGATTCTGACACAGTTGAGCGCCGTTAATGACAAGACCAGAGAATCCGTTGAGCTTATATCCAAGCAGACAACGGTTACCAACGACTGTGTTACCGATATCAGAGCAGCGGTAGAAATGATTACAGAGATAGCAAGCGAGACCAATCTGTTATCACTCAATGCATCTATTGAAGCAGCGCGTGCCGGAGAGGCCGGAAGAGGATTTGCTGTTGTTGCGGCAGAGATCCAGAAGCTTGCAGAGCAGTCCAATACATCGGCAAAGCAGATTGAAGAGATCATTACCAAGATCACACAGGAATCTGAAAAATCCGTTGCGATCATGGGTGAGATCAAAGGCATTATTGAACAGCAGAACAAGGATGTTTTGGCCACACAGGAATCCTTCCAAAAAGTGAAAAACGGAATTGCATCTTCTCTGGATGGTATCAGACATATTACTGACAGGACTGAGCAGCTGGATGCAGCCAGAGTTCAGGTTGTTGATATTGTTTCCGACTTATCTGCAATCGCAGAAGAAAATGCGGCGAGCACTGAGGAAACACTTGCCTGTGCCACAGAAGCAAATGCCATTATTCGCAAGATCGGCAAAGAAGCACAGAATGTCAACTCTATTGCCATTGATCTCAAAAAGAATATTGACACAATAAAAATATAGTATTAGTCTTGTATCATGTAAAAGATCGTGTGATACAGGATGTGATAAATAAAGCATCTATCAATCTGATAGATGCTTTATTCATGCCTGGACCATCCGGAAAATGAGCAAAAGACAGATCAGAAAAAAGACAGATCAGATAAAGAAAGAGTTGAATCAGAGATGAAAGAGATTAAAATATCGGATATGAAAGCTATGGATCCGGATTCATACGTTTTGATCGACATCCGGGATGAAGGAAGTCTGCTTTATGGTGGAATACCGGGGGCTGTTCCGGTAAATAAGGAAGAAATTTTTAAAGATTGCCGGAAGGCACTTTCAAAGCTTTCGACAGATAAAGTATGGATATTGTATTGTCAGAGAGGTGAGGTATCACAGAGTGTGGCGGATTTCTTAGAGCAGCAGGGATTTGATGCCTATAGCCTGATTGGCGGATACAATGCATATCTGATCTCAGTCATGCAGAGTGAACCAGATGATTTAATGGAAAAGCAGAAAAGGGCAGAGGCCAGTATCCAGAAAAAATACCACAAGGAGTTATTTTCCAAATTTGCAAAAGCATGTAAAAACTATCAGCTGATACAGGAGGGAGACCATATTGCTGTCTGCATATCCGGTGGTAAGGATTCCATGCTGATGGCCAAGCTGTTTCAGGAGATCCGGAGACACAGACAGGTATCGTTTGAACTGACCTTTTTAGTAATGGATCCCGGATACAACAAGGCAAACCGGATGTTAATAGAAAGCAATGCCAGACAACTGGGAATCCCGATCACGGTCTTTGAAAGTGATATTTTTGATGCAGTCGATACCGTTGAAAAAAGTCCCTGTTATCTGTGTGCAAGAATGCGGCGCGGATATCTGTACAGCAAGGCAAAAGAGCTTGGCTGCAATAAAATAGCCTTGGGACATCACTTTGATGATGTGATAGAGACGATCCTTATGGGAATGCTTCATGGCGGACAGATCCAGACTATGATGCCCAAGCTTCACAGCATCAATTTTGAAGGCATGGAGCTGATAAGGCCGATGTACCTGATCCGGGAAGAGGACATCTGCAAATGGCGTGATTACAATGAACTGCATTTTTTACAGTGTGCCTGCCATTTTACCGAAACCTGCAGCACCTGTCATGAAGATGGGACAACGTCATCCAAGAGGCTGGAAACCAAAAAGCTGATCGCGGCTTTAAAAAAGGATAATCCTTTTATTGAAAATAATATCTTCAAATCTGTGGAAAATGTCAATCTCAATACGGTGATCGCATACAAAAAAGACGGAGTGCGGCACCATTTCTTAGATGAATATGAAAAAAAGATATAAAGACAGATTCCAAAAAGAAAACGTCGGAACCGACATTTGCCGGAACCGACGTTTCCTTTTTCTATTCTTCGTTCATAAACGGGATGTGGTTTTCCAAAATCTGAATCAGAAAATAAAGACCATAGGCAATAAAACAAAGGATGATAATAGCCGAAATGACCATATCCAGTTTAAATACCTGTGTGCCGTAAATAATCAGGTAGCCAAGTCCTCTTCTGGCAGCCAGAAACTCTCCGATGATAACACCGACCAGAGATAGTCCGATGTTGACTTTGGTGGAGTTGATCAGTGTGGGAACGGAGTAAGGGAGCACGATTTTACGGTAGACATCCAGATTGTTTCCACCAAGTGTCAGAATCAGTTTTCTGCGGTCTTCGTCTGTCTGTTTAAACTGTGTGAACAGGCTGATGACAGAGCCAAAGACAGCAACGGATATTCCGGCTATGATGATGGTTTTTGTTCCGGTTCCGAGCCAGACAATGAATAGCGGTGCAAGCGCCGATTTTGGCAGGCTGTTTAAGATGACCAGAGATGGCTCAAAAATATCGGCGAGCGGTTTGGAAAACCACAAAACAGATGCGATCAAAATCGTAAGAAGCATGACTAAAAGGAAGCTCAGAATCGTTTCAAGCAGCGTATATCCGATGTGCAGAAACAGTTCACCGGAGATAACCGATTTCATATACCAGGCTGCAATTTTACCGGGAGAGCTAAAGAAAAACTCATCAATCCAGTCAAGCCGCGCAGCCACCTCCCACAGGGATAAAAAAGCGACGAAAACCAAAATTCTGGTTATTTTTATAAAATTTTTATAGCGTGTGAGCTTTTTTAAATATAATTCATGAGCCTTCGTCATGGGAATTCATCTCCTTCCAAAGAAGTTGAAAATAATCATTAAATTCGGGCTGTTTGCGGACAAACAAGGATCCTTTTTCTTTTCCGGGAATAGAAATGTCAAGAATATCGATGACGCATGCAGGCCGTTTGGAAAGCACGATGATCTTGTCGGATAGACTGATGGCTTCCGACAGATCGTGTGTTACAAGCAGGGCAGTTTTTTTCTCACTCCGGATGATCCGTCCGATATCATCAGCAACAAGCAGTCTTGTCTGGTAGTCCAGGGCACTAAAGGGTTCATCCAGCAGTAAAACATCCGGATTTAGTGCCAGTGTCCTGATAAGAGCTGCTCTTTGACGCATGCCACCGGATAACTGGGACGGATATTTATTACGAAAGCCGGACAGGTCGTATTTTTCCAATAAGTCTTCAATATATTGATAAACAGAAGCGTCTTTTTTATGATGAATGGATGGACCAAGACACACGTTTTTCCAGACAGTCAGATAAGGAAGCAGCAGATCCTGTTGAAACATATAACCAAAATCGACGGATGGACTGATTTTCAGATGTCCGCCTTCTTCCGTCTGCAGTCCTGCAAGAATGGACAGAATCGTTGATTTACCGCAGCCGCTTGGTCCTACAATGGATACGAATTCGCCTTTTTTGACCGAAAAGGAAACGTCGGAAAGCGCAAGGATTTCTCCATCCTGTCTGTGATAAGAAAAAGAAATGTTTTCCAGTTGAATAATTGTGTCCATATTTCACTACTTCTTTTTTATTAATGTATGGAATTTATTAAGCATTGTTCATATCAACTTGAAAAAACAGGGTGTGTATGGTATTATCAAATTTAGTTTTAACATAAGAATCGGAGGAACGTCATGGCACAGCTTTGGGGCGGAAGATTTACAAAAGATACGGATGAACTGGTATACCGGTTCAATGCATCCATTTCCTTTGACCAAAAATTTTTCAGTCAGGATATTGAAGGCAGTATTGCACATGTGGTTATGCTGCAAAAACAGGGCATTCTGACAAAGGATGAAAAGGATGCCATTGTAAAAGGACTTACCGGCATAAGAGATGATGTCGAAAACGGCACTCTCAAGATCACGGACAAATATGAGGATATACATTCCTTTGTAGAGGCCAATCTGATCGACAGGATCGGTGATGTGGGCAAAAAGCTTCACACCGGCAGAAGCCGCAATGACCAGGTGGCGCTGGATATGAAATTATATATCCGCAGTGAGCTTCTTTTAGTGGATGAGCTGTTAAAGGAGCTGTTAGGGTCTTTACTTTCCATCATGGAAGAAAATACGGAGACGTATATGCCCGGCTTTACGCATTTACAAAAGGCACAGCCGGTTACGTTAGCACATCATTTGGGCGCTTATTTCGAAATGTTTAAAAGAGACAGGCTTCGTATGAGGGATATCTATCACCGTATGAATTACTGCCCGCTCGGTTCCGGCGCGCTGGCAGGTACGACCTATCCGCTTGACCGCGTGTATACCGCATCCTTGCTTGGCTTTGAGGGACCGACCCTCAACAGTATGGATTCGGTTGCCGACAGGGATTATGTGGTAGAGTTTTTAAGTGCTTTATCTACGATCATGATGCATCTTAGCCGCTTCAGTGAAGAAATCATCATCTGGAATTCCAATGAATATCAGTTTGTGGAGATCGATGATGCTTATTCGACCGGAAGCAGTATCATGCCTCAAAAGAAAAATCCCGACATTGCAGAGCTTGTCAGAGGAAAAACCGGTCGTGTATATGGTGCGCTTATGTCAATGCTTACGACCTTAAAGGGCCTCCCTCTTGCATACAATAAAGATATGCAGGAAGACAAGGAGCTGACCTTTGATGCCATTGATACAGTCAAAGGGTGTCTTGGTCTTTTCAACGGTATGATCACGACCATGAAATTCCGCAAGGATGTCATGGAAAAGAGTGCCATGAACGGATTTACCAATGCAACGGATGCCGCTGATTATCTGGTCAATCACGGAGTGCCGTTTCGGGATGCGCACAGCATTATCGGCAAGCTGGTACTGACCTGCATCGAGAAAAACAAAGCAATCCTGGATCTTACCATGGATGAGTTTAAAGCAATCAGCGATGTATTTGAGCCCGATATTTATGAAGCGGTCCGCTTAAAGACCTGTGTCGAAAAGCGTTTGACCATCGGAGCTCCCGGAAAAGTCGCCATGGACAAGGTGATTGCCATGGAAAAGGAATATTTGGAGAGTGACTGGAAGGACAATAACCGCATTTACTAGAGGTTATGAGAGCACATGTTACTATATAAATTACAGGTTCATACCGGATAAAGCACCGGAAAAGGATCTGATAAAATTAAGATATGAGGAGATTAAAAAATGAGTGAGAAGTTGAAAGTCGGTATTTTAGGTGGAACCGGAATGGTTGGTCAGAGATTTATCTCTTTACTGGAAAATCATCCCTGGTTTGAGGTTACAACCATTGCAGCAAGTCCGAGAAGTGCCGGAAAGACATACGAAGAGGCTGTTGGCGGAAGATGGAAAATGACAACTCCCATGCCGGAAGCTGTTAAAAATATCATTGTTAAAAATGTAAATGATGTAGAAGCAGTCGCTTCCGAGGTTGACTTTGTTTTTTCCGCAGTAGATATGACAAAGGAAGAGATCAGAGCAATCGAAGATGCATATGCCAAGACAGAGACACCGGTTGTTTCCAACAACTCTGCTCATAGATGGACACCGGATGTTCCGATGATCATTCCGGAAATCAATCCTGAGCATGTAGAAGTGATCGAAGCACAGAAAAAACGTCTGGGCACTACCAAAGGCTTTGTTGCCGTTAAGCCCAACTGTTCTATTCAGAGCTACGCTCCGGTACTGTATGCATGGAGAGAGTTTGAGCCCTATGAAGTAATCGCTACAACATATCAGGCTATTTCCGGTGCCGGAAAGACATTTAAGGACTGGCCGGAAATGGTAGAAAACATTATCCCATACATCGGCGGAGAAGAAGAAAAGAGTGAACAGGAACCGCTTCGTATCTGGGGTAAAGTAGAAAACGGTCAGATCGTAAAAGCTACTGAGCCGGTGATCACCTGCCAGTGTATCCGTGTTCCGGTATTAAACGGACATACCGCAGCGGTATTCGTAAAATTCAAAAAGAACCCGACAAAAGAACAGCTGATCGCAGCACTGGAAAATTACAGTGGTGTTCCGCAGGAACTCGGACTTCCGAGCGCACCGAAGCAGTTCATCCGTTATATGGAAGAGGATAACCGTCCTCAGGTTACTTTAGATGTTGATTATGAGCATGGAATGGGAATCAGTGTTGGACGTCTGAGAGAAGATACTGTTTATGACTGGAAATTCATCGGACTTTCCCATAACACCGTCCGCGGAGCAGCAGGCGGAGCAGTCC
>OJAW01002189.1_pt1 | contig 10115 bp, 10 predicted proteins | sample 1589151 | NCBI WGS metagenome assembly OJAW01 (sample SAMN03283290) | human gut metagenome | biome: human-associated habitat; material: feces | host: Homo sapiens | place: Peru | collected 2012 | reverse complement strand
GCGAGAAGCATCGGCAGGCATTGCTTTCATCACGCCCGGACGTACCGTACTCATCTGCGGACGGTGATCAGGGCAAACGATGGTAGCCATAAGATTACCGCCGAAAGCAGGACGGGTTGACCAAAGTTCTTTTTCCTCGGATATTTCCAACTTTGTACAATCCGCAGTCAAACCTGTCGTAATTCTTGCGGACAAACGAGGACCCAAGTCCCTGCCTATGGTTGTCGCACCTATCAAAACGATTGACGGTTTCTGCTCACAAACCATTTGATACACAGCCTGTGCGTATGGTTCGGTGGTGTAGTCCTTCAAACTCTCATCATCTGCAACCAATACCTTGTCGGCACCGTGGGCAATCAAATCCTGTGCAAGCCCTTTGACGTTATGACCCAACAACATTGCATAAACCTCTTGGTTCAAATCCTTTGCCAAATCGTGAGCTTTGCCCAAGAGTTCCAATGCTACGTTCTGTAACTTGCCTTCCCTTTGTTCGCAGAAGACAAAGACGTTTTTGTATTGTGATTTATCCATTTCTTCCTCAGTTTTTAGATGATGAATTTTTCTTTCAATTTCTCGATGATAAGTTCAGCCGCTTCCTCGGCAGACAAACCGTCCTTCACAACGCCGGCAGCTTTCATCTCTTTTGCACCTGCCTTTTTTACCTTTGTAGGAGAACCTTTCAAACCGAGTTTTTCCTCTGCAACATCAATCTTATCGGTATCCCAAATCTCCACTTCTTTGTTCCAAGCCTCCATAATACCGTTTACGCTCATGTAACGAGGCTTTACGGCAGACGCCAAGCAAGTAAGAAGACAAGGAGTGTCCACTTCAACAACTTGATAACCGTCTTCCAACTGTTTCTTTATGCGAAGAGTTTTCTTGCCGTCGAACTTCAAATCCTCCAAGTAGCTTACCTGAGGAATGCCGAGGTGTTCCGCAATTTGCGGTCCCACTTGTGCTGTATCGCCATCTATTGCCTGACGACCGGCAAGCACCAAATCGAAATCCAATACCTTCAAAGCTCCTGCCAAAGCGTTGGAAGTCGCAAGAGTATCCGCACCCGCAAATTTGCGGCTGGTCAAAAGAATGGCTCTGTCGGCACCCATCGCAAAGGCTTCCCTCAAAACAGCATCCGCTTGCGGAGGACCCATGGTTATAACGGTAACCTCTGCACCGTATTCGTCCTTTAATTGAAGTGCATACTCCAAACCGCCCTTATCATCAGGGTTCATTATAGAAGGAATGCCGTCTCTGATTAGAGTTCCCGTCTTCGGATCGAGTTTTACCTCGGTTGTATCGGGAACCTGCTTGATACAAACTACTATTTTCATTTCTTATTTCTGATGTTTTATTACCTTATTATACTGTCTCCCTCTCTCCGTCTGCGAAAAGCAAATTCGGCTTTTGCCGATGGAGAAAAGAAAGCCCTACTCTTTACTTCAATAAAGACGCTCCTATGACCATACGTTGAACCTCGCTTGTTCCCTCGTATATCTCGGTGATTTTGGCATCTCTCATCATTCTTTCCACAGGGTATTCCCTTGTATAACCATAACCGCCGTGCAACTGAACAGCCTTGGTGGTTACTTCCATCGCTGTTTGAGCGGCAAATAATTTTGCCATAGCGGCATCTTTGGAATAAGGAAGCCCTTTGTCTTTTCTGTAAGCGGCACTGCGAACAAGGAAGCGGGCAGCATTCACATTCGTTTCCATTTCCGCCAACTGGAATTGGGTGTTTTGGAATTGTGCAATGGAACGTCCGAATTGCTTTCTCTCCTTAGTGTATTTCACAGTCTCGTCCATAGCACCTTGAGCTATGCCGAGAGCCTGAGAAGCTATACCTATACGACCGCCGTCCAATGTTTTCATGGCAATAACAAAGCCTTTGCCCACCTTGCCCAAAAGATTTTCCTTAGGTATGCGGCAATTCTCGAATATCAATTCGCAGGTTGCAGAACCGCGAATACCGAGTTTCTTCTCCTTCTTGCCGATTGAGAAGCCCGGAGTATCCTTTTCAACTATGAAAGCAGAAATACCTTTGTTGCCAAGGCTCTTATCCGTCATTGCAAAGATAACATACACATGAGCATAGCCCGCATTGGTGATGAAAATCTTGCTTCCGTTCAATACATAGCTGTCTCCGTCCTCAACGGCAGTGGTTTGTTGCATGGCAGCGTCCGTACCGGCATTAGGTTCGGTCAAACCGAAAGCACCAATCCATTCTCCGCTTGCCAACTTGGGAATATACTTCTGCTTTTGTTCCTCCGTACCGTTCTCCATTATGGGAGCAATACACAAAGACGTATGAGCAGAAACCACAACACCCGTTGTAGCACATACCCTCGACAATTCCTCAACTGCCATAGTGTACATCTGATTAGTACCGCCTTGTCCGCCATACTCTTTCGGAACAGGAATACCCATCAAACCAATCTTCTTCATTTTTTCCACCGTCTCCATAGGGAAACGTTCCTCTTCGTCAATTTCTGCCGCCAAAGGCTTCACTTCGTTCTGTGCAAACTCCCTTATCATCTGCAAGAACAACTCTTCTTGTTTTGTTAGACTGAAATCCATATCTTGTCAATGTTTATTTTTTACTCTCTTGTCAAATTCAAAACTGCAAATGTACGAAAAAACCACGAGTTGCCGATAAGTAAAAGCAAAAACCAAATCTTTCACTCCCTTTCAAAGTTGTTTTCATCAAAGAAAAACAAGCTGCAAAACAGTGAAAACGCAATCTTTTCCATAACATTCCCGCCCATAAAAATCAATCTGCAAAACGCCAACGCCCTTCTAAAAAATTAAAACGCCGTTTGAGAAAATTCTTTCGGCGTTTTAATTTTCCGGAACGGCGTTTGGGTAATGGGGTGTTTGGGCTTTGTTATAGTAAGAGGGTTATTGCAGTGAGTATTACGAAGATAAGGTTGTTCAAACCTGCAAAAAGCAGACAGCGGTTATACTGTGAGCCTTTTGCTTTGAGTGTCATGATAAATAATATGGCGAGCGGCAGTATTATCAGGCTGTTCCATGAAAACGAATAGCAGTATAAGGTACATGCTTCGGCGAGCAGGATGAAGAAAAGCATTTCTCCGTATCCGGCTTTCAAGCCGAACCTGACCACAAAGGTCTTTTTGTTCACTGCTTTATCGTCGACTCTGTCCCGAATATTGTTCACAATCAATACGCAGGTCGATATGCTTCCGCAAACGGCTCCTGTCAGCAGGGATTGGGTCGAAAAATTGCCTGTTTGCAGATAAACAGTTCCTCCCACAGCCAAAAGTCCGAAATAAACAAGGACAAACAAATCCGCAATACCGAGATAAGCCAAGGAATGCGAAGTGGCAGTATAGAGATATGCAAAGAGAATGGAACTTACTCCTATAATAATTATGGGCAATCCGCCTTTGAAGATAAGGAATGCTCCTGAAAGCAGAACGAAAGCAAGAGTGATGAAAATTGCCATGCGTATTTCTTTCAATCCTACCGTACCTTCTGCCAATGCTCTGGCGTTTCCCTGTCTGCCTGCCTTGTCTGCTCCTTTCACAAAGTCGTAGTAATCATTTATAAGGTTGCAAAACACTTGCAAAGAGAGTGCCGAAAAAATGGTAAAGGCTGCAATAATTCCGTTTAAGTTCCTTTCATCTGCTGCAATCAGCAAGCCTGCTATAACGGGACACAATGCCGCAAAAAGCGTTTGCGGACGTATAATCTTAAACCACTTTATGAAAGCATTCATTTCTTTACAGCTGTATATAAATCGCAAATACCGAAACATAATTTGCGGTAAGCCGTCTGCTCAAAGCCTGCCTTACGCAAACGTTCCGTGAACTCATCTCCCCAAAAGAAGTCTTTCACACTTTCGGGCAGGTATCTGTAAGCCGTCTTGTTGCGACTTATCAATCTGCCTGCAAGAGGCAGTACACGATTAAAGTAAAAATCATAGAAGAATCTTATAAAAGCATTCTCCGGATAGGCAAATTCCAGAATTACAAGTCTGCCTCCATGCTTCAAGACCCTGAACATCTCGGCGAAACCCTTATCCGTATCATAGAAATTCCTTACTCCGAAACCGCAAGAGAGTACATCGAAACTCTCATCGGCAAACTCCAACTCACAACAGTCGCCCTTTTGCAAACTTATCCTCTCCTGCAAAGTTTTTTTCGCAATCTTATCCCTGCCAATCTGCAACATCTTATCGGACAAGTCCACACCGATGACCTTTTTTGCCCGCTTTCTCTTCACTGCTTCCAGAGCCATATCACCACTACCGCAAGCCAAGTCCAGCCAAGCCTCAGCCACTTCCCCCGTCGTTCTCACTGCCTTCTTCCTCCACAGACGGTCGATATTTAAAGTAAGTAAATGATTAAGGAAATCATAATCCGATGCAATCGCATCAAACAAGCCTCCTATTTCCCGCTTATCCACGCCTTCTATTCTGTCCATAAACAACTTCTTTCAAAAAATATTTTACCTAAATCGGCAATCATGAAATTCAATCTTCGTATATCTGCTTCCAATTACATAATAAATATATTGCAACATTCAAGCCCAATAATCCAAGAGGTTTTTTATCGCTTGTTTAAACAAATTTGGAGCCTTGATACCCAAAACAAGTTTACCTTTCTTATTCAAGAGAAAGCCAACCTCTACTTCTATGATTTCTTCTTTCTTTCCTCCAAATAGAACAAGCGTTTTCACCACTTTGAATTCGGGATAATATTCGTTGAGATAACAATTTGTGAAACTATCATAGTTATTCAACTCTTTTATTCCTCTTCTCCTACAAGCATATTGCTTACCTTCTATAAGAATTGACTCTTTCGATTTTATATCCAACAGAACCAAATCCGGTATCGCAATGATTTTGCTTCTATCTCCGGCTTTGTAAGCGTTTCTATCGCTGTATTTCTTCAAAGGAATATGCTCTCCTTGCGATGTTTGGAAGTATCCTTTTTCGCAACCGGCATGATTATCGAATATTGAATAGCTTTCCGTGAAGTTTTCCACGATTATATGCAGAAATATGGTCGCCAATTTTTCACTCTTCATATCATAGTGCCAATAATCGGCAGGAAATTGCGCCACAGGAACGTAAAGATTATCCAATTCCATGTTCAGCATATTTGCCAAGCAGACAAACTTATTACCTTTCTTCACATGTGATTGCTGTAATCCGTGGTTGACAATTTTTATTCGTTTATTCCAACCAAGTTTTCGCAGTACGGCAGAAATAATGCTTAAAGTCCCTATGTTGGGGTCGTGTCCTATCAAACCTTTCTTGTATAACCTGCCGGAGATTCTGATTTCCGAATCAGTCTTCGTGATGGTAATAGGAACATTTCCTTTCGGAGGTTTTCTCATTCTGTCTTTGAAAGACAATATTTCTTCTATCGATTCAAATGGTTTGAAGATTGATTTATCCAATTTCTTACCTAAGATTTCCACTCCCATTGTCAATAAGAGCCTTGTACCTAAAATATAAGTTTCAGATGGCTTTTCCTTTTGCTCAATTTGCAAAGAATAGAGCATTATTGCTTTTATTGATGGATAATAATGATGAATGAACACAAATTTGCTGCATCTCTGAAACACACCCGTGTTTCTGCTTTCACTGTCATCGGTTTTTGTCTCTTCAATAGCGTACAACGGAATGTCGGCTGCTTGTGGTTGCCTCTCCTGATAGAAGATAAGATAATCCACAAAGCTGGAATAACCTGATACAGTCTTGATGTACACATGTTTTACTTTGGGACACTCAAAGCCGATTACTTCATAAGTAAAGTCAAAGCATTTTTCTTCGTCTAAAATCGGTAATATAGTCAACTCTCTTCCCAAGAAGCCAAACCCTTTGTCCTTTGCAAAATACTTCAATATGGATTCCAAAACTATTTTCTTCGGATTCTCCTCGGTTAATATCCAAAGATTTTCTTTTTTTCTCGCTGTACTACTCATAAAGCCTTAGTTAAGATATACAACTGCTCATAAACATGTTTCTTTACCTTGGAGAGTCCATTATTATTGCTTTTGAACCTCTGATATTCAAATGTTTCCAACTTTACTCTGCCATATTGTGATAATATATCGAGAATATCGCCTTGTTTCATTATACCTTCGGAATTGTAACTCATCACAAAATATCTGTAATTCGCCCTTTCAACGATTTCTTGCAAGTCTTTCAATGCCGTAACAGAGTTGCAAAATCTTGACTTCTCGCCTTTGTAATCTCTCATTCCAGAAATTCCATGTATAATAGGCTTATCTGCTTTTGCTATTGTCTCCAAAACATGGTAATTAGGCGGGTATTGTCTTTCATTATACGGCGGATCCAAATACAAAATATCAACACTGATATTGTCAATCAATTTCATGCTATCAGTATTGTATGATTTATTTTGCTGTTCGTTACTTATAATTTTTATTGGTCGAAGTTGCAACTTCTTAACTGCCCTTGGATCCCATCTCTTATGAAAAGCCGCATAAACGCCCGCCACATTTGAGTAAAACGAAACAGTTTCCAGTAAGCATGTAAGCAGTATATAATATTCCGTTTCCGTAATCAGGTAATTTTTTTTCCAATCTTCGATTTGTTCTCTGATTGCATCAATTTTTCCGGCATTTTCTCCGGTAAAGTACATTCTCGGAATACAGAGTTCTTTTGAGCCTTCCGGTGAATAATTCTTGAAAATAAAACCTTTGACAGGTTCAAGACTGTCCAAATATGCCAAAACGATATCCAAAGGCGCTGAAAACAAATTCGGTATAACCTTTTCTTTTGGCAAATACGGCAACAAAGAGTAAAATTCAGGCGAAGAATTGTTTTCTATGTATGCTTTCTGTAAGCAATATGACATATACATCAAATCGGAAGAGTATACACAGTAATTTTTCTGCTTATAAAATTTTGCAACACTTGCAGTTCCGGAGCAGAAGTCAAAAAATGATTTTCCCTTGACCCCATTGGTATTCAGTATCCCGTATATCCTCTGTATGATATTCTCTTTGTTGCCTATATATCGCATAAATTCAGTGTCAGTTGGCTTATTTCGGGTTCGTAATTGGTTATCAAAACTTCGTCAGATGAAGTTTTACTTCTGTCTATGGTGTGATAATTTGAATTGGAGTAGTCTTTGTTAAGGTGAAAGAGCTTGTATTTATTTTTATACACCCATTCGATTAGCATATCGTTGGTTTTACCTTTATGAATAAGCACATTGGAGAGTGCAAAACGCAATCCTTTTTCATCAACGACTTTCAATATACTTAGAAGTTTCCTTTCCTCTTCCTCATTCCAACCGGAGAAACCTCGTTTTCCGTCATTATACGTTCCTGTCGTTATAAGATAGGGAGGATCGCAATAAAGAAAATCCTCTTCTGTTAATTCGGACAAATCAAAGCGGTCAAAATTTTCACAGAAAAAGGATACGTCAGAAACGTTCAGTTTATCCAAAAAAGCAATCAGATTACTCCGCATCCTGTTGTTAAAAGAACTCCGATCTCTTCCGAAAGGATTGTTGAACAAGTGGGAATTGTTAAATCTTATTTGGTGATTGAAAGAATATGCAATAAGGACAAACAAGTCCAAAGGATTACGTTGACTGTTGTACAACTTTCTTAGAGTAAGATAAGCTTCTTCATTGGTCATGGATAAAGCTAAATCATTTATACGTTTCTCTATATGTTGCAGGATTTCCATCTTTGGCACAGACTGAAACGCCTTATATAAATCTATCAAATAGGATAAATTGTCATTGAATACTACTTTCTCCGACTTGACATTTATTCCTACGTTTGCACCTCCGCAAAACAAATCAACAAAGACACGTATCTTTTTCGGGAAAAGGGGTAAAATTTGAGGCAATAACTTGTATTTGCCCCCTATGTAATTCATCGGAGAACATAGATAAGTATTATTTTGAAGTGTTTTTGCCATTCGACCGTATTTCAAACTGAGAAAACTTAGAGATGTGCAAAGGTAAGAAATTTCAACTTAATCGCAATGCTGTGCAAAAAGAGAAAGAGGGGTATGAATCGGTGTCATATCCCTCTTTCTCGGTGTAAAAAGATATTGTGGTTTTATTTGCTCAGCTGCATTTGCATTGTCGGTGCTTTGCTCAATGATTTGGTTTTGGTCAGAAGCAGTCCGCCGGAATTGTTTTCAAGGGTGAACTCTTCGCCAAGGGTGGTAGTGATGAGGAAAGTTGCTTTCGTTTTCTTAACTTCCTTTATTTTGTATCTGTCCGTGAAGCCCGAGCCGTTTATCTCGGCTATCAGCAATTCGCCTGCCTTTATGCTGACAACATATTTTGGATTGAAGTCGATCCTCATTTCAATCGGTTCGCCCAATGCCTGCAAGAACTCTTCCTTTGAGAATTTCGTCATATCGGCTTGATTTTCTGTTGCAATGGCAAAGCCTTCCATATCGGCAAAAGCCTCTTTTGCCACAGGTGTTTCTTTCGGAGAGAGGATTGTTTCCGAATGCGGCGTATCAAAGGCATTCAAGAACTCCTCTTTTGCGAAGATTGTCTTTTCTTTCTGCCCCGGAAGTTCAACTGCAAATTGCTTTGCGTCTTTGAAATCTTCCTTCAAATTGTTTTCATTGCTCTCGACATTCTTTGCCGTTGTCGATTCTGCAAACCAAATGCCCTCTATGGGTTTGGTGTCCTGTGCTTGCAATGCTCCCATGCCTAAGGCTGCGGTAAGCATTAAGGATAATGTTTTTGTCTTCATTAGTGTTAATGTTTTTTTGTAAATGATTATGTTAATTATGCCGCCAAAGGTACGAAGATTTTTCTGTCCCACCAAATTTTTCCCGAGAAAAATCGCTTTTAATGCAAGATTTGTTTCTCTCGGGCGTTGATAAAGGGTATAAAAACGAAGAAAAACATGAGTGATAAGGAGTTTATGAATTTGGCAATTGGGATTGCCGAGGAGAATATAAGTAAGGGCGGAGGGCCTTTCGGTGCTGTGATTGTTAAAGATGGCAAGGTGGTGGCTCGTTCTGGCAACAGCGTAACGGTGGACAAGGATCCGACGGCTCATGCCGAGGTGAACTGTATTCGCAAGGCATGTCAGGTCTTGGATACTTTCGATTTGAGCGGTTGTGTCATCTATTCCTCCTGCGAACCCTGCCCCATGTGCCTTTCAGCCATCTATTGGGCGAGGTTGGATAAGCTTTTCTATGCGGCAACTCGGCATGACGCTGCTTCGGCAGGCTTTGACGATGACTTCATTTATCGTGAAATTTCTCTCGCAGACCGAGAACGCAGTCTGCATTGCGAACATATAAAAATGGAAAGCTCTTGCAAGCCTTTCGATTGCTGGCAGAAGAAGGCGGATAAGGTGGAATATTAAAGCTCTGTGAAAGAGGTATTTCGCGAAACGGCGTTTGGGAAAATTCTTTCGGCGTAATAATTTTTTCTTTCGGCGTTTCGATTTTGCGGAAAGGCGTTTCCTTAATCATGCGAACCTTTTTTCGGAGAAAACAACAGGCTATCCGATATAAATTCATACCTTTGCAAGCCGAAATAAGGGGTTTAAGATAAAAACTGATGCAGATAGAAGTATTAAAATCGAAGATTCACCGAGTTGCTGTTACTCAGGCAGATCTCAATTACATAGGTTCCATAACGATAGATGAGGATTTAATGGACGCCGCAGGCTTGATTGAAGGAGAGAGAGTCTATATTTATAATATAAACAACGGGGAACGTTTCGATACATACGTGATAAAGGGAGAGAGAGGCTCGGGTAAGATTTGCCTTAACGGAGCAGCTGCACGTCTTGCACAGGTCGGAGATTTGGTCATCATAGTTTCCTATGCCACAATGGACTTCGAGCAAGCCAAAACCTTTCGTCCGACCGTCATATTCCCAAAAGACAATAAATTGATTTGAAGAACGGAAAAACGAAAACCAAAGATATTGCCCGAACCCTTTTCTTCGTACTTTTGGGGGTGGCTTTCGTATGGTGGTTCTGGGAAAAGCTGTCGGCGAAAGAGAAAGAAGAAATGTGGGAAGCCTTGGGCAAGGCTGATTGGTTTTGGTTTACGCTTTCAGGACTGACGACATTGTTGTCGCATTATATAAGAGCTTTACGCTGGCGGCTGTTGGGCGAAG
>OJAW01002187.1_pt1 | contig 10118 bp, 9 predicted proteins | sample 1589151 | NCBI WGS metagenome assembly OJAW01 (sample SAMN03283290) | human gut metagenome | biome: human-associated habitat; material: feces | host: Homo sapiens | place: Peru | collected 2012 | reverse complement strand
TCATCTTGTGGTGAAAGTGAATCACCGCCATAAATTATAGTATGAATGCACGATAAATCTTCATTAGTCAAATAACTATAATCAGGAAGAGCCGCTAACCATGCTGGTGTTCCCATAATTATATTTGGATGATATTTTTTTATTAAATATCCAAATTCATTTATTTCAAATTCTGGTACATCAATATTGTTTGCACAACTAGCTATATTAAGCAAGTAATTATCATAGGCTCCAAAAGGAGCAAAGTATGGAAGCACATGAAGTGCATTATCTCCTTTAGTGAAACTTACATTACCTTTGATTAATTGTTGTAATGTTGATATGCCATTTTTATTACTGGCAGTTATTGGTTTTGGTCTTGCACCACTAGTACCTGAAGTATGGCCTATATATGTGATTGTTTCAGCATCTGTATCAGTTATATAACTAGTATATCTACATTCTCTTATTAAATCACTATATCTTGATACTTTTAAAATCGAACTTGCAATTGCTTCTCTAAGTAATTTTTCTTCTTTTTGCATATTGCTCATTCTAGCATATAGAACTTCATATGATTTTAGTTTTTTTACACTTAAATTATTATTTCTAATATTTTTTAATTCATTATATTTAAGTGCATCTTTTAAATAATCTATCTTTCCTGATAAGTTCATTGAATCACTTGCGGATATTATCACTATGTTTTCTATACCTAATTCTTTTAACTCTTTCTCTATTGGTTTTAACATAGCAAGATAGCATTTATCTAGAGCTACTATATACTTTGCTCTTTCGTATTTTATAACTTCTAGTACTTTTTGAGCATTTGCCATTATATCCATACTATCTGGTCTTGGATCTATGAAATCCGCTACAGCACCTATATTGGCACAACCTAACCATATTTGAGCAGATTCTGGTATATTTGGCAACATATTCATTACTATTTCGCCTTTCTTTACACCTAATGATGTTAGAACTTTTGAGGCTGTAGATGCCTTATCAAATAGTTCATCCAATGTCATATTTTTTCCATAATAACTATGAGCAAGTAATGAATCATTTCCTTTTGTTTTCATTTTTAAATACTCAGTTATATTAGTTTTTGGATCCTCGATATTAGCAATTTTTTCATCATAATACTTCATCCATGGTTTATCTATGTGTGGATATCCTGTTTCCTTATTCATATTTGATTCCCCCAAATCGATTTTATTTTACCATAAAAAGATTTATTTTTCAACAATAGTGATTAAAAATAAGATAAGTCTATATTATGGCTTACCTTATATTTTTTCTTGTTAATATTTTGTTTTTTTCATTATTGGTATAGTATTCATTAAATTCTAATGTAACTAATTACTATTAAAGTGTTTTCTTCTATCATTATCTGAGAATAGTACATCTAGTGAACTATCTTTTCTAAGGTTATTCATAGACTATCCTATTAGTAGCTATCTTACATCATCTACTTTATTAGATTTACCTGATTTATTGAGGCCTACTATACCATTTATATTTTACTAAATTTAATCAATAGGCCTTTATTTATTTTAAAGGTATATTTTCACATCATGTTTCTTTATTTTATCGAATTTTATAATAAAAAATAGTTAATTTATGTGATTTATATATTTATTGTAGTAAACATAATAAAAAGTACTCTTGTTACAGAATACTTATAAATATTATTTGTTTTTTAACAATTTTGCCTTAATTCTCCTAACACCAGCACTTGATGCCTCTTCTTTTATTATTTCAAATGTACCAAGTTCATTAGTATTTTTTACATGTGGTCCACCACATAATTCCTTAGAAACATTACCAATAGAATAAACTTTAACAACATCTGGATATTTTTCTATAAACATACATTCTGCACCTGATTCAACAGCCATATCTTTGGACATTTCTTCAAAACTAACCTCTAAGGATTCATTAATCCATTTATTTACCAACATCTGAGTTTTACTTTTTTCTTCTTCTGTAAGTTTATGATCACAAGAAAAATCAAATCTCATTCTTTCGCTTGTTATATTGCTTCCCATTTGATGAACTTCTGGGCCAACAACTTGTTTTAATGCTGCATTAAGCAAATGAGTAGCAGTATGATATTTAGTTTCAATTTCACCTGTACTTGCCAATCCACCTTTAAATTTTATGGATAAATCACCTTTCGATTTTTGCTGATGTTCTCTAAATTTTTCTCTAAAACCATTTTTATCTACTTCTAGTCCTATTTCATTAGCCAATTCCTCTGTAAGTTCTATTGGAAAACCAAAAGTATCGTATAATTTAAATGCATCCTTGCCATCTATTATTTTAATATTGCTATTTATCAAGCGTTTTGATAAACTATAAAAGTTTTTCATGCCAGAATTAATTGTATTATTGAATTTAGATATTTCTTTTTCTAATTCATTTAAAATAAATTGTTTTGAAGTTAATAAATTAGGATATATCTCTCCATACACTTCATCGATATAATGTAAAGCTAATTTATAAATTGTTTCAACATCAATATTAAGGTTTTTGGATTGAACAACTGACCTCCTAATTAACCTTCTTAATATGTAACCAGGGCCAACATTTGATGGCGTTAAATGTTTTTCGTCACCTAATAACATAACACTTGTTCGAATATGATCTGCTATAATTCTTAACGAACGAGTTGTTGCAGCATCCTCTAAATATTTTTTACCTGATGCTGCTTCTAATATTTTAATTGCACCTACAAATAAATCTGTCATATATACATCTCCATTTGTATTTAAAAAAGCCAAAATCCTTTCAAATCCCCATCCAGTATCTACGTTTTTATTTTCAAGTGGAACATATTTATTATCCTCAACTTTATCATATTGCATAAATACATCATTACCAACTTCTATAAAATGACCACAATTACAAGATGGATTACAATTTGGACCACATGGTTCTTTATCGGTAATATAAAACATCTCACTATCTGGGCCGCACGGTCCTCTGTCTAATTCCCACCAATTATCTTCCTTTGGTAAAAAATAAATATTTTCCTTTTTGAATCCCGATTTTTCACGCAGAAAAGCTGTTTCGTTATCTCGTTCAGCATCTTCATTTCCTTCAAATACTGTTGTTGCTAATCTGTCTTTGGGTATTTCAAACACTTCTGTTAATAGTTCAAAACTCCATTTTATTCTATCTTCTTTAAAATAATCTCCTAAACTCCAACTACCCATCATTTCAAAAAATGTTACATGGCTAGAGTCACCAACTTCCTCGATGTCATTAGTTCTTACACACCCTTGAATATTACATAGCCTCTTTCCTAACGGATGTTCTTTTCCTAATAAATATGGCATTAATGGCTGCATTCCAGCAACATTAAATAATACACCAGTAGTTCCGTCTCCAATTAATGATGTCGTTCCGATATCAATATGGCCTCTTTTTACATAAAAATCTATCCAATTTTTCCTCAATTCCATTGAAGTCATTTTTTTCATATTATACACCTCTTTCACTTATAATAAGTATATCACATGATATAGTAATATTTTATTGTTTTACAATCTTTTTATAGTTCAATCTTATTCCATCCTTTTTCTTTTTTAAACAAAATAGTTTTTATTCCATTTTTTTCTAATTCTTCACATATGTTTTTATCATCATCAATCATTACATCTATATTCAAAGTTTTACAAATATTTAATTTGCTACCATTAATCATATATAAACCATCAAATTCAATTTTATCAGAAATAAGCTTATTTTTTAATTCTTCATATTCTATATATTTTTCATTTCTATTTGTTATTATATAAATATTATTATTATTTGTTTTTAATTTTTTTATAATATCAACAGCTTCTTCAAAAATAATACTTTCACTATTAATAAGTTTTAAATATTTGTTATAAAATTTTTCTCTTAATAAATTGTTCTTATACCAGCAAAAATAATCTATTTTATTTTCATTAATATATAAATCCAGATATTTTTTAAACACATCATTTGTGTTATAAATCGTATTATCTATATCTATTCCTATATTCATTATTTTTTCTTTATGATTTCTAATTCAATCAATCTTTTTGTTAATTCTACTATATCTTCATATATATCGTTAATAGTGACATCATAATCATTAGTGAGTCTTTCAAAAATATCTTTAATTTTCATATTTTTAGAAAAAAGCATAAATACTTCTGCTCCAACATCATTAAATTCATACATATCTCCATTATCTTGATTAAAAGCCATTAACATATCTTTACTTTTTTTATATAAAATATTTTTATTAAATTCATATTCTAAATTCATTAAATTCATATTTTTTCCTCCATTTCCTTAATTATCGTTTTATATTTATTTTCTATATCTAGCGAATCATCTAATTCATTAGATAATATTTTATCAAACATTATATTTATACATTTAAAATAGTCAGGCCAATTCAATTCTTTTTTATTCAAGATTACTTTATCACCAAATTTTTCTTTATTATTTATTATAATACAAAATAGTTTATTATCATTTTCTAATTTAATATGGTATGACTTTTCTTCTTTATTTATGCTAATAACATTAATATCAAAATTTGAGGTATTATTTCTAATCAAATCTAAAACATTAGGTATTGTATGCTTTATTTCGTTCATACCATCATTTATCAGATTTGGCCAAATTATTTGGTTTTCTTTTTTAAATTTAAATTTATTTGTATCAAAATCCCTTAAATGCACAATATATTTTTTTGCTATTAATTTATTAATTAATTCTATTTCAAATTGACATTTTTCAAAAATAATTATATTTTTATAATACTTTAATTTCAAAAACCATTCATAATCAAACATAAATGGAACTGAAAAAATAATAACATCATATAAATTAATATTTTCATATTCATTATAATATAATTCTAAATCATTCCTAAAAAACAATACATCTTTATATCTTTTGGCATGTATATCATTTCCAATAATTAGTACTTTCATACTTTAATAAATTCAAATAACATTCTTCTGCTCCACTTTTCTAAAACTTCTGGAGGAAGATTTGTTGTACCCATTACAACTTTGTTACTCCATTCATCTTTTTCAAACCAATACTTATCTGGCATTATCATATTATATTTCTTGGGATTTTCATACAAATCTAGACCAGGATATATTTTAATCAAATTAAATGTTACTATATTAGGTTCAATTTCTTTTACAAATTCTATTGTTTTTTCAAGATCTTCTTCTGTATCGCCTGGATTTCCTAGAATAAATGATGCATGAAATTGTATGTTATTTCTTTTTAAAATGGCAATTTTTTCTTTTATTTCATTTAAATATATTCTTTTACCAATAATATCTGATGTACTTGAATTTACTGTTTCTATTCCAACAAACACACGATACGCACCTAATTCTTTCATTATTTTTATTTTCTCTTCTGTAATATCTTTAATTCTTATATTACTAGTCCATTCAAATCTAAGATTTCTTTTTAATATTTCTTTTTTAAATTCATTCAACCTAATATCTGAAAATGCAAATGTGTCGTCACTAAAAAAGAAGCTTTTAAAACCATAATTTAGCATTTCTTCAATTTCATCGCAAAAACGTTTCATTGAAAAAATTCTGAATTTTTCCATTCTTGTCTTTATGCAAAACAAACAATTTCCTGGACATCCTCTAGATGATTTAACAATTGTCTCTGAATCCCTTTTTAAGTATTTATCTATTTCATATAATTTTCTATCAGGCATAGGAAGTGAATCTAATTCATATTTATTATACTCTCTTTCTGTTATATAAATTTTGTTTTCGTATCTAAATACAATATTTTTTGTTTTTTTTAGTTTTTCTATATCATTATTAGTATTTATATAATTTAATAGAGAATAATCGTCATCATATCTTAATCCAAAGTCTAATTCTTCATTTCTTTCCATAATCATTTCTGGTTTAAAACTAATTAATTCTCCTCTTATTCCAATTTTCACTTTTTTTCCATATTTGGTTCTTACCAATTTTATTATTTTTTTTGAATTACAATGTGTTTCTGGAATATCATCTAATAATACTATATCAGGGGCATCGTTTGGTAATAGTTCTTTTAAATTATCTATTATGTATCCATTTATCTTCATGTCTATCAGTGAAATTGAATGTCCATTGTTTTTTAAAATACTTGAAATCAAGCATAATTCTAATGAAGGTAAAACCAAATATTCACTTACATGATTTGGAAAATTAGGAGCAATTGCTAATACTTTCACTTGTATCACCTCTTTTTTTAATTATTTTTTCTAATGTTTCATTATTTATATTGCCAATACTACCATTTAATAAATTGCAGTTTTTTACATTGCCATTTGGTTCGATACTAATAGTGTCTTTATAATGACACGAATTCATATCAATATATTTTTCATATAATTCAGTACTAATATAACCGTCATTATATAACTTTTTTGTTTTTGATAGTAAATTAAAATCATGAAATATTAAATTAATGTTATATTTACTATAATTTTTTAAATAATTATTATAAAATTCATAATAATTATCTATTAATTTCATTTTTATTATTTTTCCGTCACTCCTCTGTCTTAAAAAACTAATAGTTTTTATTCCGATTTTCTTTGCCATATCAACAATATCATTCATTTCTTCTACATTTGAATCATTAATAGTTGTCGCAATACCAACATTAATACCATTTTCTTTTATTTTTTTTAATGCATTTATTGCTTTATTATATGCCCCAAGTGTCCCACGATTTTCATCATGTTTTTTTGGTTCTTTGCTGTCAATACTCACAAATATATTATTAATACCATTTTCTTTCAATTTTTTAATAATTCTATCATTTATTATTGAACCATTTGTCATAAGTATCTGAACTATATTCTTTTCTTTTACATATTTTGACACTTCAAAGAAATTTTTTGACAATAATGGTTCCCCAAAAGTATATACAATAAAAAATAAACCATTATTATCTAGATAGTCAATAGATTCATATAATTTATTAATATCTAATCTATCATTACCTTTATTAACAAAACAGTGTTTGCATTTCATATTACAATTATAAGACAAACCTAAGTGTAATGTATTCATAATAATCCTCCTTTCCTGTTTTTGTAATTAATGTAATAGGCAAAGCCTATTACATTAATTACGGTATTTTGGACTAGCAAGCAGCATATACAACTCTGACTCTTACTACAGGTTTAGACCATCTTTTCATTTTATCACCTCCTTTAAATTTTGGTAGTGTGAATGATTTTATATACTACCTAAATCTCTATTACAATATTTTAACATTTTTTCAACATATTTCTCACTATATATTTTATCAAAAATACTTTCACACCTTTGATAACTATCATAAAATTTATTTAAATATAGAAATATAGCTACTTCATTTTTTAATACGTTATACCAGAAGCTATTAGTATCTTCTTTACCTAATAATAAAGAATTATTAATTTTATTAATATCTTCTATTTTATGTAATTCAAAATAATTTTCATTTTGCTCTTTGTTTATATAAACACTTCCGTTTACATATATTTTTCCACCTATTATCTCATCAATTATAATATTTGATTCATTATATATTACATACAATTTTTCCGGTTTTCTTCCTATTTTTTTACTTAAATAAATCTCACTAGTTTTTTTATTCAATTGAATAGATATTTTACTTTTTAATGTATAATCTTGATATTCATTATTCATAAAATAGTGATTGAAACTTTCATTTATAGATAAAAGTTCCTTATATTTCTTCCATCGTGAGACACTATAGCCATCTAAACAACAAAATCTATATTTTTTATCATTTATGTTAAAATTTAATAAACCTAATTTTGAGAAAAAATCAGTACTTCCATTTAAACTTTTTCTCTTCCTACTTCCTATTTTTATCATTGGAATATTCATTGACGCTAAATATAAGAATGCTATAGATGTAATATTAGGCTTTATTATTCCTGAGCCACCGGCTCCTGAAATTGTATAATAGCTTGTAAATTTTTCTTCATCAGAAACAGAGTCTAAAAATTCTTCTATTTCCGCTTCTGTAAATTTTTCACTTGAATTATTAATAATATACTCTAGAATATCATCACTATTGCCATCTATTTTTTTTTTAAGTTCTTCTAATATTTTGTTCATTGCAATACCTTTAAACCTTTCTTGGATTTGAGAAAATTACTTTTAAAAATATATTCTATGTTATAAATATATTTATTTTAATATTTATTCTTATTAGCCAATTATATATTTTATCATACAACTTTGCATATTTATAAAATATTGAAATTTTTATATCAAACAATTATCAATATAAGCAAAATATTTAATCAAATATTTCCTTTTTCCCCTATCTACATTAGTTTTTTTAATGAGTTCCCTATAAACTCATATCACACTAATTGCCTTTAAACTCCCTTATCCTCTTCTTTGCCTTAGTTGTAACTGCTTTAGTAATCCACTCCTCTCTTGGACCAAATGATAACTCATCACTAATAATTCTTACTCTATCATTATTTTTAAGAACATAACTAACATCCTTATAATCATCATTAACAATAGCTCCTACCATAGTATTACCAATATCAGAGTCTAAGTTAAAAGCATAATCTATTACTGTTGAACCTTTAGGTAATTCTACTATTCTACCATTCATTCCATAAATATATACCTTATCCGAAAATAACTCATTTTTTATTTGATTAACAAACTCTTGATTATCTGCGAATACTGAATTAATTTCTAATAATGAACTAAAGAATTGATATTTATTTTTTAAATCTTCTTGCATTACTTTTCTGGCATCACCTTTATTTATATCAAAGTATGCAGTAAGACCGAAAGATGCAATCTTATCCATATCAAACGTTCTAATTTGTGTTTGAATAAGTCTTCCTTCAGGACCAAATACTGTTGTATGAAGACTACTATACATATTAGTTTTAGGATTACATATATAATCTTTAAACTTACTATTTATAGGATGATATAGACTATGTACATATCTTAATCCTCTATAACAATTATCTATTTCATCTACCATTATTTTAAGAGAAAATAAATCATGTATATCAGATAATTTTTCTCCTTCGTGTAATCTTTTATATATACCATATATATTCTTAGTTCTAACTTTTATTTCATTAGGAATATTATTATCTTTTAAAATATTTTCTATTTTATTTTTCATTTCTAATAAAAGATTTTTGTTTTCTTCTTCTAATCTTTTATTTTTATCAAGTAAACTCATATAAATATCTGGTTTTAAATATCTAAAAGATAAGTCTTCTAATTCACTTTTTATTCGATATGCTCCAATGTAATAAGCAAGTGGTACAAATATATCCATTGTCTCTAGTGAATTTTCTTTTTGTTTAAACTCTGTCTTATATTCTAATGTTCTCATATTATGAAGTCTATCTGCTAGTTTAATAATTATTATTCTAACATCACTTGTAATACCAGTAATTATCTTTCTAGTATTAGCAACATTCTGCTCTTGCTTAGTAGAAAAATTAAGTTTACTTATCTTTGTTACTCCATCTACTAAAGATGCTATCTCAGGATTAAAATCATGAGAAATATCTTCCTTAGTAATATGAGTATCTTCTAATGTATCATGTAATAACCCTGCACAAATTGTATCTCTATCAGCATGCATACTAGCAAGTATATATGCTACATTAAGTGGATGTATTATATAAGGCTCCCCACTTTGTCTCTTTTGCCCTGAATGAAGATTATCAGCATAATAATATGCTCTTTTAATAATTTCTACTTCATCAGGATTATAACTTTTAACTAAATTAAGCAAATCATCAATAGTAAGTTTATTCATTTTCTTTCACCTCCATATATAACAAAAGAGCAGCACTCCAGCGGACGACCTCAAAATTAGTCATTCACAGAGTACTGCTCTTTAGTCATAACAATATTTTTAATTTTGTAGCAGCAGAAAAATATGTCAGCTAAACAATTTCTAACATTATTAAGTATAGAATTAATATTTAACATAACATACTTTGTCATAATGCTCACTCCCTCTTTTTTGAATAATTTAGATTAATTCTATAACTTTTTAGAATGTTTGTCAACCCCTTTTTTGACAATTTTTAC
>OJAW01002185.1_pt1 | contig 10126 bp, 11 predicted proteins | sample 1589151 | NCBI WGS metagenome assembly OJAW01 (sample SAMN03283290) | human gut metagenome | biome: human-associated habitat; material: feces | host: Homo sapiens | place: Peru | collected 2012 | reverse complement strand
ATATCTCCTGCAGCTGTTGTATCTACTGCCTTTAAAGGAACAGCAGGAATTATTTTAACACCATCATCATAATAACAACAACCATCACTTTCTAAAGTAACAATTATTTTCCCTTTAAAATCATTCATCATTTTTTTAAAGATATCTTCTAATGATGTTGTATTACAATATTTAATTGCAAAATCTTTAGAACAAACTATATAATCACAATAATGACATAACGAAACAACATCTGAATTAAAACGCCCTGCATCAATAATTTTAATAGCATCTCGATTACAATCCATTACTTTTTTAGATAATTCTACTTCTTGTCCATCTATTAAAATAAAATCAGGCTTAATTTTAATATCTATATCACTTATGTATCTAGGATTAGTTTGACATGCTAACGATGTTCTTGATGCATTTTTCTTATTAACAATAACGTATGATTTAGTTGTTTTATAATTATTATCTTTAATAAAATAATCTAAATGAACATTTACCTTTTCAAATTCCTTTTCAATAACGTGTGCAGCATAATCATTTCCTACTATACCAGCAAAATAGGTTTCTACTCCCCATTTTCCCAATAAATAGGCTGCATTACTAGCTGGTCCCCCTCCGCAGTAAAGACTTTCTGAAACTCTATTTTTACTATTTTCCTTTGGATATTCCTGTGTAGGAATAACTATATCATATGTTGCATGACCTATACAAAGTACTTTCATAAACACCATCTTTCTATTATTAATTATAGCAAATTATAAAATTTTATACAACAACTATTTTTAAATTATTCAGATATTAAAATTAATCATTTATAACAAAAAAAAATAATTTGATACTAATTAATAAATAAAATAATTTAAATTAGAAATATTTTTGTTATTATTGATAAATTTTATTCCCAATTTTTTATAAAAATTCATATATTTCTTATCAATATATCTATCATATAAAATATAATTAAGATTTAGATTTAAAATTTCATCATAATATCATTTTTTATCTAAAGAAGATGATAAACCATATTCAATTAAAAATGTAGTATATAATCATTACCTTTTCTTGCACTTTTAATACAAGTATTAACAAGAAATATTTTACATAAATAAGAAAAAGAAGTATTCCTACTTCATTAAATAAATATTAAAATTAATTAACTCATTTTTTCATAAAGTTTTGAATATAGAATAAACGGTTCAGGCCAATTACGATAATATTTCTTCAGTTGCATCTTTAGATGGTAAACCTAAAGATACTAATTTTTTAGCTGTTGTTGGAATACTCTTTTCTTCTTTATTAATATTATATTTGGGGCAAAAAGATTCAATGCTCAAAAAATCACGATAAATCACACTTTGAGAAATTGAAAACGCCTCTAAGAAACAACTCAACGTAATCAAAACGGTCTTATTTTATTGATTTAAGTTCTTTTTCACATATCAAACAGTAAATTCTATCATTAATTTTTTCTAGGTTATCTCTTACAACAAAATATTTAATTGCATCAGAAAAATCTCTCATAGTACCACCTTATAAAATATATATAAGCAATTATATTCTTAATTAACTTAATAAATAATATAGACATAATGTTAAAATTTGAAATGAATTTTTTATTCAAAATAGTTATATCATATGTTACATCATTTAATCTCATTTCTCATATTTTTCCACAAAAAAATTGTTAACTATTCATAATGTTGGCAGATAAATAATTATTTTACTATTTATTACCATTATGAAAGTACAATCTTTATTATTCTTTTAAATTTTAATTATTTTTCTCATAATTCCAGGCATCTTTACACATGTCTTCTATTGTTTTTTCTGGTTTGAATCCTAATTTCCTTTCTTCTTTAGTAGTCTCCTATAATATAAATCAACATTCCCAAGTCTTCTTGGTACTATTTCATCGTTTGTTTTTCATACATTCTTACTAAATCAAGCACGCTAATTTGTAAATTAATTTTGATAAAAACCATAATTTATACTTTTGTAACAAAAAAAACTACTAGTCTTTAGTAGTTTCTTTAACGTCTAATACTTCTTTTCCTTTATAAGTTCCACATTTTGGGCAAGCTCTATGTGGTTTAATTGTTGCACCACATTTTGGACAACTTGTAGTAGTTTTGCCTTCAATCTTGTAATGTGTTCTTCTCATTCTTTTGCTAGTTTTACTAGTTTTTCTAAATGGAACTGCAAATAATTGAATATTTAATTTCATCATAACACCTCTATTCTAGTATATCCTTTAATTTTTCTAATGCTAGATTAGTTTTAACTTCATCTTCACTAACTAATCTCCAACCATCACCAGATGTAACTATATCACTTTCTGGATCTGTAATCCTAATTGGAATTTCTACCAATATATTTTCCCATAAAATAGGTAAAATATCAATAGTATTATTGCTTTTTTTAACATTTTTTTGAATTTCTTCCAAACTTTCATAGTAATTTTGATTTATTTTTATATCAAATTCATGTTTTACTGGTTTTAATGATATTGAACAAGGTAGCACCATAGTACCTTTTAATTCTAAATCTAATTCGTAGTCATCATCATCTCTATATATTTCACCTTCTACAGTAATTTTATCCATAGAAATTATACTAGAGCTACTAAGTAATTCTTGTGATATATTTAACTCTTCAGATACTTCTATATAATCTACAATACCATTTTTTAATCTAACTATATCAATATTCATTTTATCACCGCCTTAACATTATACATATTTATTAAAAAAAAATCAAGTTATATGATATAATTATTAAGGTGATAGTATGGAAAAAATAGGTATTATATGTGAATACAATCCTTTTCATTATGGACATAAATATCATATAAATGAAATTAAAAAAATGTATCCTGATTCTATGATTATACTTGTTATGAGTGGTCCTTTTACTCAAAGAGGAGATGCCAGCATTATAAATAAATGGGATAAAGCTAGAATAGCTTTAGATAATAATGTAGATTTAGTTATTGAACTTCCATTTGTTTTTGCTACACAAGGAGCTGATATATTTAGTCATGGCGCTATTGAAATACTTAAATATTTAAAAGTTGATAAATTAGTATTTGGTAGTGAATCTAATAATATTCGTGAACTTAAAGACTTGGCTATGAGTGCTCTTAATAATAAAGCTTATGATATTTTAGTTAAAGATTATTTAAGTAAAGGAGTTAATTACCCTACTGCTTTATCTAAAGCTTTATCTGACTTAAATGGTACTATTATAAATACTCCCAATGATCTATTAGGATTGTGTTATATTAAAGAAATTATTAAACAAAAAGCTAATATTGAACCTATTAGTATTAAAAGGACTAATGATTATCATGATAAGGAATTAAAAGATTTTATTACAAGTGCTACTAGTATAAGAGAAGGAATTAAAAACAAGCAATCAATAGTTAAATATTTACCTAATAATGTTATAGAATATATAAATAATGTATTTATTGATGATTATTTTGATTTAATTAAGTATAAAATACTTACTGAAGATATTAGTAATATTCAAACAGTTGATGAAGGTATTGAAAATAGAATTAAAAAATATATTTATGTATCTAATAGTTTAGAAGAACTTATTAATAATGTTAAAACTAAAAGATATACCTATAATAAGTTAAAAAGAATGTTTTTACATATCTTATGTAATTTTACTAAAGATGAAGCTCGTAAAAATAAAAATGTAAAATATATTAGAGTCTTAGGATTTAATAAAGTAGGACAAAAATATCTAAAAGAGATAAAGAAAGATATAGGTGTTCCTATAATTACTAATTATACAAAAGAAAATTCTAAGTTATTAGAAATAGATTTTAGAGTTAATAGTGTTTATTCTTATATATTTACTAATGCACTTACTCTTACTCAAAATGAATTTAAAAACAAGCCCATAACAAAAGCGTAATTACTTACGCTTTTTTTGACAATTACTACAATAATAAGTACCTCTAGAACCAACTTTTATTTTTTCTATTTTATTATTACATACTGGACATATTTCTTTTGTATGTACTAATAAATTTTGTTGAAACCTTCCATGTACTCCCTCTTCTGATGTATAACTTCTTATTGTTGTTCCACCTGATTTAATAGCACTAGAAAGTACTTCTTTTGTATATTTTATAATATTATCTAAATCATTATCATCTAGTTCACTTGCTAGTGTTAAAGGATTTATTCTAGATAAAAATAATATTTCATCAGCATATATATTACCTATACCAACTATTATACTTTGATCTAATATAACCGTTTTTATCGGTTTATTTAACTTTTTATATTTTTCTTTTAAGTATTCTTTAGTTAATTCATTAGAAAATGGTTCTAATCCTAGGTCTTTTATTGGTTTACAAGTTAAAAAATCTTCTTTCTTTATTAAATACATTCTTCCAAATTTTCTAGTATCATTATATCTTAAACTAGTATTATCATCTAAATAAAATATTACATGCTCATGTTTTGTAATTTCTTCATCTTTACCTCTTATATTATATTTACCTTCCATTCTTAAATGACTTAATAAATAATAATTATCAAGAACAAAAACTAACCATTTCCCTCTTCTTTTTATATCATTGATTGTTTCATTTATTATTTCTTCTTTAAATGAAGTTACTTTAGGGTATTCTATAATATTATTATATAAAACATTTACATCTACTATTTTTCTATTTAATATTTTTCTTTTTAAAGCTTCTTTTACTGTTTCTACTTCTGGTAGTTCAGGCATATTCATCACCAACAATATTATACAATAAAAAACATAGTTTTTCACTATGTTATTTTACTATCCAAGCATTAGGTAATTTTCTTTCTCCCGTAGGACCACTACCAAGTGGCTTATTATACAAAGTAGATCCCACAGCCATACTAGTAGATGCTCCACCATCTAGATTAGCGGCATTATAAGCTCCATACTTTTTAAATATTTCTATTAGTGCTTTTAGATCTACTCCACCTCTACCATTGTAATTTAAGTCGCCTTTATTATTACCATCTACTATTAAAAATAATACTATTCCATCTTTTCTTTGACCTATAGCAGCTCTTGGTTGAATTCCCCAACCACCATTACCTTTTATAGTAGCTTCTTTGCCGTTTACTATTAAAAATGGTCCAAATTCTACGGCGTCAACTATACCATTTTTAATAGCTTCTGTAGCAGATTCATTTGTAAGAACTAAAACATTGTCTTTATTAAAACCTATAAGTCCACCAGTATGACTACTACTAGACCATACTATTTTACCATTTTCTATAACAGTTCCAGTTGGACTACCACCAGTTCCTTTGCCAGCTTCATCACTAAATCCTGAAGCATTAATACATACCTTACCATCATTAACATTACAAATAGTTGTTATAAGTTCTCCGTAACTACCTAAGTATCTAGAACTAACTAATGATACTCTTGATGGATCATATATAGCGGTTAAATAAACATTATATCCATTATATTTAAAATTTATAATTTTATATAGTTCATCAGGATCATGATCTAGGATTTCTTTATCATAAACGGAAGTACTAACATACTCGCCTATTTTTATTTCACTAGCATCAGTATTTTCTTTAAAATTAGATATTGTATTATTATTAAGTACTTTAAGTATTGTTTTATCACTATAAAATATATGAGCCAAGTATCTATGATTCATCGTTTTCATTGATGTTGTTATCCAAAACTCACGAGGATATTTTATAGGTCCATATACAATAAAGAAACATAATAAAGTAATTACATCTATTACTAATAATGTTATTACTATTTTTTTCATATTTCACCTTCAATTATATATGGATTATTTTTAGTTCCCATACCAGTTACTGTTAAATCGTTTGATAAAGATATAATTTCTCTAACATTATGCTTAGAATCTATTTTATCTATATAATAACTAAAATCTTTATATACATAGATGTCTTCACTAGTATATGAATTTAATAATATGTCATCAAAAGTAGTAATAAATAAGGTATTTAAACCAGGTAATTTATAATTCTTAGCTTCATTTAAATTATATTTATCATCTAATAGGTATTCACCAAGTAACTTTATATCTTTTTCTTTTTCTATTATTCTATATAACTTATCATTATATTTTACATATTCACCTAAAGATTTAGATGATAATAGTTTATTATTATTTATGTCTATTATATATGGATTATCTATTAGTCCATTACCACTTAATATATTAGTATCTTTTTTTAGAGATATAGTTATTCTTAAAGTAGAATATTCACTATTATTTAATATAACTTCTCCATCATTTCTAATCATTAAACTATCACTGTATGTATCATCAAGTAACCAATAATTTGTTTTATTATTTAAAAAACTATTTTTTCCATAACTATTATCGTATTCTTCTTTTGTTAATAAAGAAATGTAATAGTTATTACATTCTTTTAAGTAACAATATTCTATTTCATTTAAGTATTCTTCTTTGTTCTTTAGTGTATCTATTACAATATCTAACTTTTTAATAGTATTATTAAAATTTATATCTTTTTCTAATACCATTAAATTATCATATGAAATCATTTTTATTTCATTATCGTTTATTTCATATACTTGAAATAATAATCCAGAATATCTAACATAATTATTTTCTACTTCACCTTTGTATATGTATTTATTATCTATTTTATGTAATCCATTACCACCTGAAACTATATTTTTTTCAAGTGTTAGTAGTTCTACTAAGTTTTTAGTATCTACTTTGGGATTATCTAATTTATAGTAATATACAAGTCTATATGTATATATTCCTATAATAGTAATTAGGACTAATATATTAGTTACAATAAATATTAGTTCTAACTTCTTATTTTGTAATAAGTATTTCACCTGTCATTTCCTCTGGCACTTCTAAATTTAATAAATACAACATTGTTGGTGCTATATCAGATAATTTGCCTTCTTTTAAAGCAATATCTTTTTTAGTTATAATAAATGGGACTGGCATTTTTGTATGGCTTGTTACTACTACATGATTTTCATCCCACATAGTATCACAATTACCATGATCAGCGGTTACTATAAGTATTCCATCTTTTTCTTTTACTTTGTCATATAATCTTGTTAAACATTTATCTAGAAATTCTACAGCTTTTACTGCTGCATCATATACACCAGTATGGCCTACCATATCGCCATTTGCATAATTTAAGATAACTACATCATATATGTCTTTATCTAATTCACTAAGCAATGTATTAGTTACTTCTTCAGCACTCATTTCTGGTTTTAAATCATAAGTACTAACTTTTGGTGAAGGAATAAGAATTTTTTTCATACCCTTATAATCTTTTTCTTCTCCACCGTCAAAGAAGAATGTTACATGAGCGTATTTTTCTGTTTCAGCTATTCTAAGTTGTGTTTTATTATTTTTTTCTAAATATGCGCCTAATATATTTACTAAATTAGGATCATTATATGCATGAGGGCATTTAACTGATTCTACTACTGGCATCATTGTTACACATTTTACATTATTAAATATTTTAATCTCCATATCTTTTTCTTTTGCTTCATTGATATAGCAATATGGATTTGTAATACATGTAAATAATTCTCTTAATCTATCTTTTCTAAAGTTAAAGGCAATTACACCATCATTTTCTTCTAATTTACCATCATTTATTATACCTGGAATTACAAATTCATCTGTAATATCTTCTTTATATGAAGTTTCAATCATTTCTTTTGGAGTATTAAATCTAGGTGCTACACCATATACTATAGCGTCATAAGCCTTTTTTAATCTATCAAAGTTATTATCCCTATCCATTGCATAATATCTACCAGATATAGTACATATTTTACCATAATTCATATCTTCAATTTGTTTTATATATGTATATGAACTTTTAGGATTAACATCACGACCATCTAAAAACAAATGATAGCATACTTCTACATTTTCTTCTCTTGCAAGTTCAATTAAAGCCTTTAAATGATCAATATGAGAATGTACTCCTCCATCTGATAATAATCCCATAATATGTAATTTAGAGTTATTTTCTTTAACATGATTTATAACATTTAATAATTCTTCATTCTTAAAGAATGTTTTATCTTTAATTGAATTATTTATAAGTTCAAGTGGTTGATATACTATTCTACCAGCACCTATATTCATATGTCCTACTTCACTATTACCCATTTGACCATCAGGTAATCCTACATAAGTTCCTGATGCTTGTAAAAGTGTATGTGGATAATTATTCCACAAATAATCAAATGTTGGTTTATTTGCGTTTTTAAATGCATTACCATCCGCATTTTCCCTTATACCACAACCATCCAATATACATAATACTATAGGTTTCATATATCCTCCTCTATTTCTACTATATCACCATTTTTAAGCATAAAAGCATTAGCATCATCAGTATCTAAATGTAATTCATAAGTATATGTATCGCTAGTTTTTATTAATACATTTTTAATTACACCAGGTTTTTCTGTATCTATTATTGCTTTCATTTTATCCTTTAAATGATAAGTTTCTTTATCAATTGGTGTTGCATGAATATGTCTAGCAGCTATAATACATGAATTTTCTAATGTAATACTACCTAAATCAGTATATAAAGTAACTGTTTCACTACCTTCTAAATCTCCACTCATTCTAACTGGTGGATTTATACCTAACTTATAAGCATCTGTTTTTGTTATTTCAACTTGATTATATTTTCTTATTGGTCCAACCACTCTTACATGTTCTATTACACTTTTATCAGTTTTTATATTAACAAATAAGTTGCTTGCAAATTCTCCATGCTGGGATAATTCTCTTACAACTTCTAATTTAGTATCTTTAAATAAAGCTTTAAATACATCCATAGTTAAATGGACATGTCTATTTGAAATACCTACTTTTACTTTCATATTATCACCATTATAATTTTATCATATTTATAATATTTTTTAAATAAAATATTATAGAAAGGATGATTTTCATGAATTATAATACATATCCAGGTAGTCCACTTTACACAGGAAATACAGTTACCCCAAACCAAGAATATGCGCCTAAAGTAGATATACCTTTTGAACAATCTTATATTGAAAATATACTTAGAGTTAATAAAGGAAAACTAATAAATATTTATATGACTTTTCCAGATTCAGTTGAATGGAGAGATAAAGTATTTACAGGTATATTAGAACAATCAGGTAGAGATCATATAATTATAAGTGATCCTAAAACTGGTAAATGGCAATTATTACTTATGATATATGTTTCTTATATTACTTTTGAAGAAACAATAAATTACCCTAAATTATAATTGATAACTTAATATTTTTTTGTTATAATAAGTATGGTGAAGTATATGATAGTATTTTTAATATTGACAGTTATGGCGCTTAGTATCTCAATTATACTTATTTGGTATACTCTAATTTATAATAAATTTCAAAATTATATTATAAAGATTAATGAAGCAGAAGCTAATATAGATGCTACATTAAGAAAAAGATTTGACTTATTAAATAAAAGTATAGGGGTTATAAAAGCTAATACTCCTGTAAAAGGTGATGTGCTAGAATTAATAGTTAAATTAAGAAGTAGAAAATTAACTAACTTTGAACTTGATAGGCAACTATATGATGCTATAAATGAATTTCATAGTTATAAAGAAAAGTATGAAAAATTAAAAGAATCTGAAGCTTTTGTTAAAATAGAAATTGGATTAAATGAAAGTGAAGCAGAAATTACAGCAGCTAGAGATTATTATAATGATACTATAACGGAATATAATAAATTAGTAAAAAATATACCATCTAATTTAGTAGCTTTAGTACACAAATATACTTCTAAGCCATATTATGATGGCAAAAAAGAAGTTGCTGAACCATTAAAAATATAAGAGTTTATAACTCTTTTTTTATATGAAAAAAGAAGGCTTATGCCTTCTTTGATTTTTTTACAATTATATAAACTATTGTAATAAATAATAAACTACCCACTCCAATTAATATATAAGTTAAATAATCTATCTCTTTATTACTTTCTTCTATTTGTTGTTCTTTAGTAAGTTCATCTACTATAATTAATTTTTCTCCATCTTTAGTATATAAAAATTTTTCTCTTGCATAT
>OJAW01002183.1_pt1 | contig 10144 bp, 10 predicted proteins | sample 1589151 | NCBI WGS metagenome assembly OJAW01 (sample SAMN03283290) | human gut metagenome | biome: human-associated habitat; material: feces | host: Homo sapiens | place: Peru | collected 2012 | reverse complement strand
ACAGGAGTTAAGATAACTAAATCAGGTTTAAATTCGTTTAAAATATAATCTGCAACTTTTTTTTCTAAAATATCGGTTCCTGCTATTGCGATAAATAAACCAGAAACGATTAAAGAAAATACGTATATTCCAATCTGATCCCATCCGATTGGATTCATCATTTCTAGTCCAAATAATGGGTCAAATGGAGTGCAAAATCTCAAAAATAATCCAACGAATAGTACACCTGTTAAAAGCTCTACAAATGGGTATTGCCAACTGATATGTTCGTGACAAAATGCACATTTCCCTCTTAAAAATAAGTATGAAAATAACGGAATATTATGGTACCATTTTAGCGGAGTTTGGCATTTGGGACATTTTGAAGCTGGAAATACTATTGATTCCTCGCTTACTGTTCTTAATATTACAACGTTTAAAAAACTTCCTATAACTAATCCAGTTATAAATATGAATGCTAATACGACAAGTGAAAAAATCATTTTGCCTCCTTTGCGGTCTTTTTATTTTTATCTGTCATTTCGTTTTCTATAATGTTATAGAGTCTATTTAAGGCTCTTTTTAAAATTCTTGAAATTTGAGTTGGCGAAACATGTATAATTTCTGAAATCTCTTTTCTTGAAGAACCTTCCATATAATATTTGAATACAACGGTTTTGTCTGGTTCTGGAAGTTTTTTTAGTGCAAATTCAATAACTTTTTTATTTTCATATGTTTCTTCCCAAGTGTCAGAGTCTGATTGGATTCTATCCATTAGAGTTTCAGTGCCTTCTGAAGAGTAAATATTTTGATCAAGTGAAACCATATTCTTGATAAGTTCAATATTCATTATTTCTTCATACTCTTTTTTAGATACTCTTTCGTTGTCAAAGTCATTATAAAGTGATTCAAAGTAAGATAATATTGTTTTTAATTCAAAGATTGAATCAGCTAGATTTAAAACTTTTAAACGATCAAAGACATCGGCAATTTTCTTTTCTGATTCAGAGATATTATAATCAATATTTAAGTAATCTAAGACATATCCTTCTTTAGTCATCTTATTATAAATATTGCGAATCTCTTCAATTTTTGATGGGATTAATTTTTTACCCATTAGGATAATTGTAGGAGCTTCGTTAACAACTATTTCAATGTTACCGATATTATCACCTAGAGCTTTAACAATTTTAGGGGCTTCAGTATAGTCATTATTTTCCATAGCTATTTCAAAAGCATTAAATAATTTATCGATATTTTCAAATTGTAGTTCAATAGTTTTAGAAATTGATTCATAATCATCTTTATGATTATTATATTTTAAATAAATATCACGGTAATCTTTTTTTAGTTTAGTTACAATTTCTCTATTTTTAGTTTCTGATAAAGATATTTCTCTAATTTCTTTAAGTAAGAATTCACTTTTAGCTTTAACATAGTAAATTTCTAATTCTAATTTAGCACTTGCTTCATTGATAGCTTTTCTTTTTTTACTTTTGATAAGTTCATCTAAATCATTTAATTCATTAGTTAAGGTAGGAATATCAACATCTTTGATTTGTTTGTATCTTTTTTTCCATGATTCATATTTTTTTTCTAGTTCTTTATTATTAATTAAAGAAGATACTTTATTTAATTCAGTTAAGATATTACCGGAGATAATTAGATTTTTATTACGTTCAAGTTTAGATAAGATTTCTTCATATTGTTTCTTATTATGCTTATTTATAAGCACTAAAACAACGACAATTAAAATAATTGCCATGACTCCATAAACGATACCAAGAATTATATATGTTTTATCACTCACTTGAATCATCCCTATAATATATATTACCATAAAATGACTAGAAAAAAAACTATTTCTTTTGGGAAATAGTTTTGTTATTTTTGACAATTAGGACAGTAATAAGTACTTCGTCCCCCTACTTTAATATTTTTGATAGGATTTTTACATATTTTACATGGTTCATTTTCTCTTTTATGAACATTTAAAAATTCTTGATAAGAACCAGTTACTCCTAGTGATGAAGTGTAACTTTTAATGGTTGTACCTCCATAAGTAATAGCTTTATTTAAGATACTTACTGAGTTATCTATGATGCTTTGACATTCTTCTTCAGTTAGATTTTTAGCTGGTTTTAATGGATTTATTTTAGATGAAAATAATACCTCATTAGCATAGATGTTTCCTAAACCTGAGATAATTGTTTGATCTAATAATGCTTCTTTAATAGGAATATTTTTGGTACTTAATTTTTCTTTTAGGTAGTTTCGTGTCATTTCCTTAGAAAATGGTTCAAGACCTAATTTATGTAAACTTTCATAAGAGTCAGGATTTTCAGTTAAATACATTCTACCGAACTTTCTAGTGTCATGATATCTTAAGGAAATATTACCAAATTCAATTATTATGTGTTCATGTTTGATTATTTCATCATTAATGTTTTTTATAAAGTATTTACCTTCCATTCTTAAATGGCTTATTAAATATAGATTATTAAAATCAAAGATTAAATATTTACCTTTAGTAGTAATATCTTTAAGTTCATGCCCAATTAGGTTAGTTAAATTTAAACTTGTTGGTTCGATTATTTTAGGATATATTATTTTAATGTTAGTAACTTTTTGATGTAATAAATTCTTTTTTAGAACTTTGGCAACAGTTCTTACTTCTGGTAATTCTGGCATAATTTACCTACTTTGCTTCATACCAGTCAGTTCCAAAGTCGATACCTACTTTTAGAGGAACATCTAGTTTTACAATATTTTCCATTATTTCTTTTACTAAATTAGTTAATGATTCTTTTTCTTCTTTGACAACATCAAAAATTAATTCATCATGTACTTGTAATAACATTTTTGATTTAAAATGAGCATTTTGCATTTCTTCATCAATTTTTATCATAGCCATTTTAATAATATCAGCACTTGTTCCTTGAATTGGTGTATTCATAGCGATTCTTTCGCCGGATTGTCTAATGATATAGTTTTTATTTGATAATTCATCAATTACTCTTTTACGTTTATATAAAGTTCTTACAGAACCATAAAGGTGTGCTTCACTTACAATGTCATCCATGTATTTTTTTACACCTGGATATAACTCATAGAATTTATCAATAAATTTTTTAGCATCTTTTGGTTTAATTTGAAGATTTTCTCCTAAACCAAAACCACTTATACCGTAAACGATTCCAAAGACTACAGCTTTGGCAGCTTTACGCATTTGTTTGGTTACTTCTTCTGGTTCTACATCAAAGATGTCACTAGCTACTTCGGTATGGATATCTTTATCATGAATAAAGGCATCAATTAATTCTTTAGAACCAGATATATGAGCTAAGATTCTTAATTCTATTTGAGAATAATCAACGCTTAAGAATAAATCATTTTCTGGTAAGAAGGCTTTTCTTACTCTTTTTCCTAGATCTGTCTTAGTAGGAATGTTTTGTAAGTTAGGATCAATACTGGATAATCTGCCTGTTCTTGTTAGTGCTTGTTTATAGATAGTATGAATTTTATGATCTGGTCTAATATAGTTAGTTAAACCTTCTAAATAAGTACTACTTAGTTTTGATAGATTACGATATTTTAAAATATATTCGATAACTGGATGAACATCAATAAGTTTTTCTAAAATATTAACATCAGTACTATAAGGTTTACCAGCTAATTTCTTTTTGGGATATGGTAATTTCATATGAACGAATAATACTTCTCCTAATTGTTTAGGACTACTTATATTAAATTCTTCACCAGTTAAGTTATAGATAATACTAGCAATTTCAGTTAAGTTTTTATCTAATTCTTCTTTTTGTTTATTTAAAATTTCTTTATCGCAAATTATTCCATTTTGTTCCATACGAGCAAGAACAGGAATTAATGGCATTTCAACATTATTAAATAAATCATACATATCTTCCATTTTTAATTTTTTGATTAAATCATCTCTGGTATCAAAGATATATTTAGCTTTTTGGCAAACAGCATTTTTAAGTTTTGTTTCATCTTTTAAGATGTCGTTATAAAATGGTACTTCAATGCCTTCTTTATTCATAAGAACTGCTAAGTCTTCTTTGATTTGATAGTTAAGAAGATAGGTAGCAATTAAGTTATCAAAGATAGTGTTAGTATTAAAATCATTTAGAATAATAATGTTCTTCTTTAAATCGTAAGTATATTTTTTTGTATCTTTTAAATATGCAAATACTTCTTTTATTTGATCTTTATTGATATAAAATAAGTTTTCTTGATCATACAATCCCATTCCGAGAATATTTGCAATATGATAGTTTTCATTATCAATTTCAATATAATAAGATATGATATTATCTTTATTTATTTCGATAACACTAGTTAATTCTTTATAATCAATTTGAGTATTTATTTCTTTCTTTTGTGGTAATTTTTTTAAGAATGAATAAAACTCTAAATCTTCATAGACATGTTCTAATTCTTTGGTAGGTCCATTATATGCCATGTCTTCTAATTTATCTTTTAGAGGCACTTCTAAATAAATTGTGCAGATATCTTTACTAAAGAAAGCGTTGTCTTTATCATTAACTAATTTATCATGAAGTGAGCCTTTTATTTCATCAATATGATTATATATTTCTTCAAGACTGTCATATTGTTGTAATAGTTTTAAAGCAGTTTTTTCACCGATTCCTTTAACTCCTGGAACATTGTCTGATGGATCTCCCATAAGGGCTTTTAAATCTATCATACGAATTGGTTTAATTCCGTAATCTTCTTCAAAGGTTTTTTCATTGTATCTAATAAAATCTTTGGTTTTTAATAATTTTACATCGACTTCTTTATTAATTAATTGAAGTAAATCTTTATCTGATGAAACTATGGTAGCATTAAATTCAGGATCATCTAAAGCCATGACTGAAATGGTTCCAATAATATCATCGGCTTCATAATTTTCAACTTCATAGTGTTTAATTCCCATGGCATCTAATAGAGTACGAGCTTTAGGCATTTGCTCTAATAATTCAGTTGGAGTTTCTTGTCGACCAGCTTTATAATCTTTATATTTAGCATGTCTAAAGTTTTTACCTATATCAAAGGCAACTGCCATATAATTTGGCTTTTCTTCATCTATAATTTTATTAATCATATTAACAAAACCGTATAGTGCATTAGTTGCTTCGCCTTTTGAGTTTTTCATTAAATTACCGGTATAGGCAGTAGCAAAGTAGCTTCTAAACATTAAGTTATTTCCATCTACTAAAATTACTTTTTTCATTTTAAACACCTCTTAAATATTATAATATATTTTGATTTTTTTATAAAGAAAATCTAGTACTTTTGTACTAGATTAATCACGATATGTATCACTTGCTTTTTTACGTTTAAATTTCTTTTGAGATATCTCTTTTTTTAGCTCCTGTTCTCTTCTTTTAACTCTAGTTTGATCTCCTTTATATTTAGCAAGTAAGCTCCTGATATATTTGTTTCTTTCTTCAGGTGTCTTTTCACTTTGAAGTCTTTCTAAAGTTGGGTAAACAGATAAGTCTTTTACTTCTATTTCATCTACTTTACTAAAATCTTTATAAAACATTTTACCATTTGTTTTTAGTTTATCAGTTATTGGAGTATCATCTGGCATACCAATTGATGTTAATAATTCTCTAGCAAATAAACTATCAGTCATACCATCATAATTATTACCATTGGCATATTTTATTAAAGCTTCTTCCATATATTCATATGGAGCAATTATTAAATCACCATAATGATTATCTTTAAAGGCTGGATTGATGGTTTGTTTTATTTTTTCTGGTTTAAAGTCTGGTGATAAGCAAATAGCCCAGAAACCATAATCTTTAAAGGTTAATTCTTTATTTCCAACTTGAAAATAAGGAGTAAATGTATCATCATAACGATATGTTATTACAGATATATGGCTTAAAACAAAGTATTCTAAATTACCATCAATTGGATGATAGTAATATCCTGTTTTTTGATAATATTTTTGCATTAAATCAATAAGATAGTTCTGAAGTAGGTGACACCCTAATGAATAACCGGGAACTTTAACAACTGATGAGGGATGTTCTTTAGGATATTTAAAAGCATTAAAGGTTTTATTAGCCATTCTACGACGATAGTTTTTAAGATTATTATAAGGTATTGGCAGACGTTTATTTAATTCTTCGGCTAGTTCTTTATCACTCATAGTATGATCTATGGCTTCTTCACTAATTCTAATTAGGATATCACGATATTTCTTTAAAGCTAAATATTTTTTACCTTCATAAAGTAAGATTTCTAATTCATCAATATCATCATATAATCTTTTAAATACAATAAAGAAATCACTTTGCGGATTATAAGATTTTATTCTTTTAGCAAATTCTTCTGTACAAATGGCTTCTTTTATAGCATTATATGCTTCTTCATATGATATTTTAGGTAAATCATAGTAATTATAAACTACTCTATAAAATAAAAAATATAGTAATCCTTCATTAAAACCTAAGACCTCAAAGTCTTTAGCTAATTGTAAACATATGGTAGCAATTATATTATTTGTTAAACCGTTATTTTCATTTTGAGGTATTAAGTTATTAATATATCTTACATATCTTTCTGGGATTGGTTCATAAAACCTTACTTTATCCATAGCTCCTCCTTATATAAAAAAAGACTTAATTATTATATTTAATTAACCCTTTTTCCAATTCTTCAAGTGCTCTACCTAATTCCTTTTTGTTTTTATATTCTCGTTCAGGAAGTTGGTAATGATTAGTTTCTTTCATTTGCTCTGCTCTTTTAGCAATAATATGAACTAATTTATACTTAGAATCAACATAGTTTAATATTTTATCTATTGATGGATAAATCATTGTATCACTCTCCTACAATAATAATATACTATAGGCTAAAATATTTAAACATAGTTTTGTCAATTTTTATACATTTATTTTACAAAAATTATTTACCACAAGGATTTTGGTCATAAACATGACACACTTCGTTTTCTTCACAACTAGTAAAGCATGGTGTGTAATAATGATGATAAATGTGATGATTGATTATTCTAGTATGAACTGGTTGAATATGCTCAATTTGATGATTAATTTCTCGATGACATACTTTTTCACATGGGCATTCATAAACTGGTGGACACTCCATTTTCATAGTATCATTTTGCATATCACAGCATCTATTTGATTTAAACATTTTATACACTTTCCTTTCTAGTGTAGTTTATGTAAAAATTTAATAGATGTTTAGGCTTTTATTCACATGGTACTTCGATGTCGGTGGTTAAAACTAATATAGGTAATTCTACTTTATATCTGTCTTTATTATATACTAAGATATCTGATTCAAATTTAAAGGTTTTAGTTGTATCATCATCGAATTTAATAATGTAATACATATCTCCATCAGATACTTGTTCATTAGTTTTCTTGATAGTTTTTACTTTATTTAAAGTGTCAAATAATTTATCATTACCTATTTTGTAACACTTAGGTCCTTCCGCTGAAAAACCATCATACTTTACAATAAAGTCAGTAATATGTTCACTATTTTGTTTCATATAGTTATACTCGACAGTGTTAGTTATATTAAATTTAGTATTGGAACAACCGGTTAAGATAAATATACAAATTAATAAAATTATAATTAGATATTTTTTCATAGTTTCACCACTTAAATAGTATCATAAGAATTTAATTAAAACAACTAAGGATACTTAAATAGTCAATTTTTTGTTATAAAAAAAACAAGCTAGTTAGCTTGATTCTTTTTCTTTTTAGATGCTATGTATGATGCTAAACCACCTGCTACACCGCCGATAGCTGCATATATTAAAATATTATTAAAGTTAAATGATGTTTTTTCTTCATCTTTATATTCCGGTTTAATATCATAACTTACTGATTTTATTATATCTCGGATTTGAGTTTTTTCTGCATCTGTGAAGTTTTCACTTTTTTGTGCAGTAAATGTATAACCTAAACGATTAACTACTGTGTAATAAGAAGCAATATACATTTTGTTAGTACTATCATAATAATAAGATTCAACATATTTATAATTAGTTTTATAAATATCATTGGTACTTGATTTAACTCTTTTACCAATTTCTTTAGCTACTTCTTTTACTTCATCATCAGTGTAATTAGATAAATTGTTCATTTTTTCAACGTCCTTAGTTCTTAAAACAAATTCATAAGCAAATGTTTTAGGCATAGCATCTAGATAAGCACCATTAGTTGTAAAGAAATTTTTCATGTATTCTTCGGTAATATTAATTTCTTTTAATTTGGCATTGTCTTTAAGATTTTCTTTAGTAAAAACATACCAATCATCAGGCATAGTAATATGTGTATTTACCTCTTTAATGTCATAATTTTGAGCAAATACTGTAATTGGCAATAATAAAGCAATTAATAATAATCTTTTTAAATGTTTCATATAAACTCTCCTTTTCTATTGTAATTATATCATAATAAATTTAATTAGCAAATTTAATTGGTGGGCATGTTTTAATTTGATGCTTAGTAGTTGAATTTTTATGTTGTTTGTTGTATTTCTTATATTTTTTAGGGTTAATACTATTTAAATTAAATAAATCTTTTCCTTCAAGTAAACCAGTGCCACGATGCTTTCTTTTACTTTGGGCTCCGAAAAAAACATAATATTTACCATTTTCATAAATAAAACTACTACGGTAAATTCCTGAATTATCCCATTTATTCATTCTAGTTTCAGGTTTTAGAACAACTTTAGCTTCAACAAAATCCGTTTCATTTAGAGAATATGTGTAATACAATTTCATCTTATTTAAATTTTTCCACTTATCAAAAGCTACGACTAACATTTCATAACCTTTATCAGTTTTAATAATATCTAGATGCCATGTGTTTAGATTTTCTTTGTAAGTAATATTTACTTCTTTTTGATCTACCCAATTTAGACCATCTTCACTGGTAGCATATTTTACTTTATAATTAACATCGACATACCAAATTTTATAAATTCCTTCATCATAAATAATAGCTGGACTAATATAATCTTTTTTATGACGATCGTTTGAGATTATAACAATCTCTTTTTTACGCCAGTGAACGCCATCTTTAGTATCTCTTTTATAAATAATTACTTTATTATGATCTACTTGGCGCCAATAACAAGATAGTATCTTAGTGTCAGGATTATATACGATATGAGAATCTGAATTGTATCTTTTTTTAGGAATATTATCTACTTCATCTAAAGGGTTCTTTAAACCTTTTGGCATTTCCCAATTTATTAAATCATTACTTGCAACGATATGAGGATTTTCTTTAGCGGATTTTCCTTTAGGATAAGGAGTAAAACTCATCCAATATTTATATCCATTCCACTTTTCTTTAAAAGAAATTACCTTAGGATGATATGCCTCTTTATCTCCATAGGATGAAATTATATTTAAGCGATATCTTATATTTTTATTATCAAGGGATGTGATTAAATATAAGGCAAGTGGAATTAGTATTAATAAAAATACTAATGTAAATATTAGAGTTTTTTTTATCCTTTCTTTTTTATCTTTCATATGCTACCTCAACTTCGATAGTATTTTATCATATTGAGACAAAAAGTAAAGCAAATTTTAGTTGCATTTATGTAAAAAAATAAGCAAGTTTAATTGCTTATTTTACCAGGTAGTTGGATTTGCGGTTGCGCCAGTTGTTGAATCTATATTTAATGAATAATATTTACCATTAGTATTACCCTCATCACTAATATAAGATTTAATTTCAACACTTGTAGATGTTACAGTTGAATTTAGACTTTTAGCTTTTTTAACTGATGATATAACCCATCCCATTATAATAAGCATTATAATTCCAACTAGAAAAAATATATAAAAAATATTTCTTTCTTTTTTTACATTTTTTTGTATTAATATCGTACATACAAATTCACTTCTATACTATTTAAATATATTTTATTTTTCAAGAATCCACTCTTGTAAATATTTTATTTTGGTATGGCAATAAGAACAGTGTACCATTGTTGCATCTACTGAAGCGCCACAATTATGACATTTAATTATATTAACACCATCTTTTAATTCTAACTTTTCGTTAGGATTTTTCTTAAATATAAATCAAAAATCAATGAATGGTTTAAAAATTATTTAAAAAACAAA
>OJAW01002181.1_pt1 | contig 10153 bp, 7 predicted proteins | sample 1589151 | NCBI WGS metagenome assembly OJAW01 (sample SAMN03283290) | human gut metagenome | biome: human-associated habitat; material: feces | host: Homo sapiens | place: Peru | collected 2012 | reverse complement strand
AGCAAGCTCGAAAACTTGTACTTCATCATGTTCCTCATGCTAAACTTGCTCATGATTTCTGGTGTGGTTTGGTTTGTTATCTTTTTGGTGAGGTGATTTATGACAATACTCCTCGTTTCTATCATATTTCGCATGGCAATAATGCTTCTGGTGAGGGACATACTTTGGGAAGTTGGTATGGACGCCTGAAATCATACCGTAAGAAGGGTACTATTTATTATTCGCCTTATGATGATTTAATGGAGGGTTATGGTAATATTTTGAATCAAGAAGATTTGCGGTTTATTGAAACGGTTAAAAAATATCACCATTCATTGACTTCCAAGCTTGTTTTGTTGTTTTCGCCAAAGTTTATTCGAGATTCGATAATGGGGTCTTTATCTCTAAAAATTGCTATCCTATTTAACAGATTGTAATCATGGAAAATCGTATTTTGTGCCTCGATTATATGAAGGCGTTAGATTCTGTCTTTTCCATAGTTATTATGTGGATATGTGTACAGGTCACAGATTTTTTGAATACAAATAAGTACATTAGAATGTATGTGTTTGGAAGTAGAAAGTAGATTTTTTATAAGAAATTTATGAAATATGCAATCAATGGTCGCTTTGTTGTCCGCAAGTTGACTGGACAGGAGCGATTTGCAACGGAGTTGCTTCGTGAGTTAGATAAAATTTGTGAAAAAGATGAATTTGTCATGGTTGTACCAGAGTATGCCGAGACATTACCTGATTACAAGAATATTAAGATTGTTAAGTATGGAAAGGTAAAAAGCCATTTCTGGGAGCAGATTAGTCTTTATCGCTATTGTAAAAAACATCATCTGGTAAGTGTGAACTTAACTTCTACTTGCCCTTTGTTAGATAGTGGTATTGTTTGTTGTCATGATGCAGCTCCTTATGAGATTCATGATCTCTTAACTCAGAATCTTTATGGAAAGTTGTCACAGGTATGGCACATGTGGATGATAGATGCTGTAAAACGCAGTAAATATCCTATAATTACGGTTAGTCATTATTCTAAGGCTAGACTTGCCAAGTTTATGCATGTTCCTGAATCACGATTCCATGTCATCTCTAATGCTTGGCAACACTATGAGCGGGTTAATGAGGATGATTCTATCTTTGCTAAACTTCCTGCAGGTTATCAGCGTGGAGAGTATTTTATGGCCCTAAGTAGTCTTACACCTCAAAAGAATTTTGTTTGGGTTAAGGAAGTTGCAAAGCGTAATCCGAATAAAAAGTTTGTGATTGTTGGTAGATCTGAGGGATTTACCAAGTTGGGTTGTGATGACCTACAAGATTGTAAACTTCACTTTACTGGTTATTTGACAGATGGTCAAATCAAATCGTTGATGAAGGGATGTAGAGCTTTTATTCATCCTTCCGTATATGAGGGATTTGGTATTCCTCCAATTGAGGCTCTGTCCTGTGGTGCGGAACTTATTGTTTCTACTGCCGCTTGTTTGCCTGAAATATATGGTAACTCTGCTCATTATATAGATCCGCATAATTACGATGTGAATTTAGATGAGTTGCTAAAGGAACCGATAGCTCCAGCAAGTGAAGTGCTGGATAAGTATTCTTGGGCAAGAGAGGCTGAGAAATTTCTAAAGATGTTAAGAGAAAAGTAAACTTTATTGGATGTAAAAGTAAATTAGAATCTTAATGTTACTGTTGGGTATCTATGGGTAATTACGTATGCTGGTGAAGAGAAAATGGAGGAGGAAGTGAAAAGATGGAGGAGGAAGTGAAAAGATAGTCTTTTATGGATACTATTGATATTTGGTGCGGATAAACATTAATAATAACACGCAACAGTTTATTTTGAGCTTTAAGATATGTGTTAAATTTTATAAAGTAAGATAAAATTAAATAAGCAATGAAGATTTTAGTTACTGGAGCCACAGGTTTTATAGGAATAAAACTTGTGGAGAATTTACGAGCTAAAGGGCATGAAATATTTGCTCTTTGTCGTAATTTAGAGAAGGCAAAAGCGAAATTACCTGATAATTGCCATATTATTATAGGTGATATTATGCCATATAGAAATGGTCCAACATTTTATATTTTATGTGCTATTGGTTTATCAATATTAATTTTTTATCAATTAATAATTACTTTTATATTACCATTTAGATATAATATATTTATATTATTTGTAGAAATATTTTTATTTTGGCTTTGTATTAGTAGAATTTTATGGTGCTAATTCTCATAATATTCTTTTAAAAATAACTCTGTTTTATAAATGTAGTCTAATTTACTTCGCATGTTTTTTGTGCATTCAAATTCAGTCCCGGTAAAATTAATTTCTGGTGGTAAACTTATTAATATAAAAAATAATTTTTGCTCTTCTTTAGATAAACTATTTATTTGTAAATATTTTTTATAAAGATTAGAAAATTCTAGTTCCCAATAATTATTTTGATATAATTTATATAAATCTAATACTGGGGTATCAAACTTACTATGATCCCAACTAATAAGATAATCTTTATCACTTCTTATATAATGTTCTAAAGAAAGATTATTATGTATATAGGATATTCTCTCATTATTTTTATCTTTAATTAAGTCATACCAATTATCAAGTTCATTACTAGCAAAATTTAAAGAAGCCTTTATTTTTGAATAATTTCTGGTAAACAAATATTCACTCGGTGACATATATATTGTTTTTATAAATAAGGCATAGTACTTATCGTAATAATCTGATAAATACAATATATTATTTTTTATATTTTCATATATTTCTTTAAAGTTATCTTCTCTAACATTTTTGTTATAAGAAGTTTTTGAGTGAAGTAAACCAGCCAAAGTAATTAAGTTCTCACTTTTTTGAGGATTAATTACATCGTTATCTTCAACATATGAAGTTATATAATCATTACTTCTGTTTATATTAAGTAAAGGTGGAAAAAAATCAAAACCCCTTGATTTTAAATAATTAAATGTACTTTGTAAATCTTTATTTTCTGAATTTTTTTTAATTACAAAATTACCACTTGTTGTTTCTAATATAGTACATTTACCCTTTATTGTATATCTGTATGGCTTATATAATGATTTTAAACTTTCTAAATTATTCATCTAATACTGGTATTATTAATTTGTCTCCTGCTACTATATTATCAATATTATTATATTCTCCTATTAAACTAGTAGGCATTTTATAGAGTGCACTTATTGATTCAATAGTTTCACTTTCTTTAATAATGTGTATGTGATATGTTACAAATGTATCATCACTATCTTTTATTGTATCCATTACAGTTTTTTCATTTTCTTTACTTAACTCTCTATCTTCATTTAACTCTTCTTTTTCTTCTTTAGCATCTAGAGTATCTTTTGGTTCTTCTTTATTATCTAAGAAGTTATCGATATACTCAAGTTCACTTTCTAAACTGCTTTCATCGAATGATTTAAAAGTATCATTTATTATATCTTTATTATCTTCCATTCTCTTTTCTTCAATTTCTCCTTTTAATGAATATTCTATAAAAATATGTAAATTAGTATTATCTTTGATATCATATGTAAAATCTTCAATATTAAATTCAATTGTATCTCTGTCTAAATCACTTCTTATATCTACTGTAAATGGTAAAGTAAAATTAAATTCTTCTTTATTTAAAGATAATTCATGAGTTTTATATTCTCCACTAATGTAGAAGTTTCCTAAGGCTACGCCATCGTTAATATTAAAATCATGTTCCAAAGACATTTTTGTAATTTCTGAGATATTTGTTTTAAACTCTAAATCACTTTCAAAAGGTATTTTAACAAACATTTTTATCATCTCCTAGAGAATATTATGACAAGAAAAAAATAATATAACAATTTTATATTATTTTTGCATCTAAATTAAATAATTCACTATAAATAACATTATAATTATCTACTAATTTAATATCTAAACTATTAATAATTTGTTTTGGTAAATTTTTAAGTTCTTTTTCATTATCTTTAGGTATATATACTTTTTTTATACCTTCATTATATGCTGCGATTAATTTTTCTTTTAATCCTCCGATTTTTAATATATCTCCTTTTAAAGATATTTCTCCAGTAAAACCAATTTCTTCACTTACTGGTATATCTAATACTTTAGAAAGTATTGATGTTACTATAGCTACTCCACAAGATGGGCCTTCTTTTTTAGTTGCTCCATCAAGTAAATGTATATGTATAGTATGATTATAAAAAATAGTATTACTTACATAATTTTTTTCTTTAATATAAGATAGTGCTACTTTTATACTTTCTTCTAAAGTATTACCAATTGATCCAGTTGCTATTATTTCTTCTTTGCCACTATAAGTACTACATTCACATCTTAAAACAGACCCTCCAAAAGGAGTATAAGCAAGAGCATTTACTACTCCACTTATGTATATTTTTTTATTGACTTCTATTTTTTCACTAGTATGTAAGTAACTTTCTACATTACTTTCATCGACAATGTAACTTTTAGAATTTTTTGTTACTAGTTTAGTTACTAGAGTTTTTAATACTCTTGTTAAATTTCTTACACCAGATTCTTTTGTATAATTATTAATTATATATAAAAGGGTATCATCTTTAATAGTTAATTTTTTTGTCATTTTAAAGTCTTCATAAATTCTTGGTAAAATATATTTTTTAGCAATATCTACTTTTTCAAATGCTGTATAACTAGATATTTCTATTATTTCAAGTCTATCTAATAAAGTATACGGAATATCCTTTATACTATTTGCAGTTAGTATAAAAAGTACTTTACTCAAATCAAAAGGTTCTTCAATATAGTTATCTACAAATGTTTTATTTTGAGTACTATCTAGTATATCTAATAAAGTACTTGCTGGATCACCTTTGTAATCTTTTACCATTTTATCTATTTCATCAATTAAAAGTACTGGATTATTTGTATTACACTTTTTTATTCCTTGGATTATTTTACCAGGAAGTGAACCCAAATAAGTACGTCTGTTACCTACTAATTCGGTTGAATCGTTTAATCCTCCAACACTTATTTTATAAAACTCTCTATTTAAGGCTGTAGCTATACTACTTGTAATTGTTGTTTTACCTACTCCAGGAGGACCTACTAAACATATAATTGGACAAGTAACATCATTATTAATGTTTTTGATGTTTATATAATCCTCTATTCTTTCTTTAATATTATTTAAGCCATAATGACTCTTATTTAGAGAACTTATAACAGTTTTTACATTAAGATTTTCTTTACTACTATTATTCCATGGTAAGTAAAGTACCCAATCAAGATAGTTTCTTATTATAGATGATTCTGGACTATTATTTCTTTCATTTTCTAATTTTTTTATTTCTCTTTCAATTTTTTTCTTAGATTTTTCATTTATATTAATTTCTTCAAGTCTTTTTACATAAGTATTAATTTCATCGTTTATATCATTTTTATTTCCAAGTCTATTTTCAATTTCTTTTAATTTCTCTTTTAAATAAAATTCTTCTTGTTCTTTAAATAATTTTTTACTAACTGTTTCATCTATTTTTTCTTCTAAGCTTAATAAATTTATTTCTTCATTAATATCTTCAATTATTTTGTATGCTCTTTTTTCACCATTTATTTCTTGCATATATTCTAATTTTTTTAAAGGACTTAATGGCAAATAAGATATAATTGCATCAGCTAAAAAATTTATATCTTCTGAATCATTTAATGTTTTTAAAATACTATTTGACGCAGATGGATTTTTGTCTACATATTCTTTTACTGAATTTTTTAATTTTTTAAGTACTAATAATTTATTACTTTCTTCAAGTTTTGGTAAATCTATATCAGTTATTACCGCATCAATAATATCACTAGTAAAAGATTCATAATTTAATATTCTTACTCTTTTTTCACCCTTTAATGTTACTCTTAAATTACCGTTTGCAAGCTCTATTTTATTTTTAATAAATGCTACTACACCTACTTTAGGTAAGTCATCAATTGATGGGTTACTAGAAGAATTGGTTGGAGCTACTACTAATATTCTATCACTATACTTTTTGCTACTAAATTTAATTATTTTTTTACTATTTTCATCTTTTAATTCAAGTTTTATTTCTTGGAAAGGCAATATGACTAGGTTTTTTAGTAACATAACTAGTAAAGTGTATTCCATAGTTGCACCTCCCTGAGTACAAATTTTATTATAATTAATATTTTACTTTTTGTAAAGATTAATCCTCCTAATTTGCATTAAAAAACATATGCTTTTTCACATATGTTTAATCTTAGTTATTTTCTTTTAATATTTCTAATGCTCTATGCATTCTCATGTCATATTTTACTACTTCTAAAGAGCCATAAGCATTAATTAATTCTTCTAATTTAATTCCATAATTAGTAGCCATTTCTTCGGCTTTTTTATTTACTTCTTCTTCAGTAAATTCAATTTTTTCTTCTTCTGCTATTGTTTCAATAACATAACGATATTTTAATCTCTTAATTGCTTCTGGTTCCATTTGTTTATGTAAATCTTCATGTGTAGTACCAGTAATTTTATAGTATTGTTCAATATCAATACCTTGCATTTTTAACTCTCTTTGATATCCATCAATCATTCTATGAACCTCATCATCAATAATTTCTGGATTAATTTCAACTTCTAAGTTTTCACTAGCTTTAGCAAGTAATTCTTCAATGAATTTTTCATCTAATTCATGTTCTTTTCTTTCTTTAATAGTTTTTTCAACTTCACTATTAAATTCACTTTCAGTTTTAACATTTTCAAGTCCTAAATCTTCAAAGAATTCTTCATTAATATCAGGTAATACTTTTGTTTTAATTTCATGTATTTTTACTTTAAATGTGACTGGTTTATTTTTTAATTCTTCTACATAGTTTTCTGGGAATGTTAAATCAAGATCAAATTCATCATTAGTTTTATGTCCAACTAATCCTTCTTCAAAACCAGGAATAAAAGTATGAGAACCAATTTCTAATGGATAATTTTCTCCTTTACCACCCTCAAGTTGTTTACCATCAACATATCCGTCAAAATCTATAACAACTGTATCTCTGTTTGCAACTTCGCCATTTTCTTTAACTACTACTTCAGCTAAATCTTTTCTTAAATGTTCAATTTCATGATCAATTTCTTCTTTAGATACTTTTGCAGTTTCTTTTTTTACTCCTAAGTTTTTATAACTTTTTAATTTAACTTCTGGTTTAGTTATAATAGTAAATTTAAAAATTACTGAACCATCAGAAATACCAGTTACATCTACTTGTGGTTCTACTACTGGAGTAAGTTTATTTTCTTCAAGTGCTTCTTTATAAGCAATATTTATTGCTTCATTTACTGCTTCGTTATATAAACTTTCTACACCCATTTTCTTAATGTATATTTCTTTAGGAGCAGCACCTTTTCTAAATCCATCAATTTTAACATCTTTATTTACTTTTTTAAAAGCGTTATCTAAACATTTTGTCCATTTTTCACCTTCAAGTTTAATTTCAATTTCATGTTTATTTTTCATATTTATCCTTCCTTCGTCTCAATTATTATAATATAAATACGCTTGTTTTACAAGTTTATTCATTACCTTTTTGTGTTAGCTTTCTAACTGCTGAAGCTTTTTCTAACTCTTCAATAATACTGCTTGTAAATTTACTTTCTTCTTCTAAATTAATATTTTCTTCATTTTTTAATGATTCACATAATTCTTTAAATCCCACTGATGAGATGATTCTACTAATAGTACTATAACCAGTATCTTTTCTTCCACCTGTTATTACAACTATATATCCGTTTACTATTGTATAGAAAATTTTATAATCTTTTCCTTTTGCCCATATAGGATATTCACTTTTAACTCCAAGTACTTTTTTATCTCCAGTAGTTATATTTTCGTTTAATCTACTCAATACATTAAATATATTTTTGTATATATCTCTTCCTTCTTTTTCAAGTTCTAAATATAAATTAGGTAGATTTAAACCAGTTTTTTCATCCAAGACTTTATAATAAATTAATTTATTATATTCTTTTTCAGCTTCTTCTTTATCTAAATCTTTTAAATATGCAAAATTAGCATTTAATTCATCAATTAGTTCTTCTCTTTCATCTTCTTTACATTCAATTAAAAGTTGTAATATTGTATCAATTTCACTAATTATTTGAGTTTTAACTACATCTCTACTTACTTTAGCAAGGCTATATAAATTCTTTTGTTCTTCGGTTAAAAGCCTATCAAATAATAATTTTATTTTTAATTCATTAGCTTTGTCTTTTTCTTTATTTATAAAATTTATCATTTGTCTTAAAAATTCTTCTTTTTGAACTTCAGTGTAATTAGATGATGATTTCAGTAATTCTTCAAATAATTTTAAATCACAAGCTTTAATTACTTTTCCATCTCTTATATATTCTTGTAATGGAGATGGTTTAATTTTTTCTTCTTTTGTTTCTTTTTCTTTTGCTTTTTCTTTTTTTAATGTTTCTCTCATCATAGTTAAAGTTTCATTAAAAATTCTTTCTGCACTTGCCACTCTTAAATATGATTCCATGTTTAATATAATTTTTGCTTTGGCTTTTTTCATACTTGAATCAATATTAGTACGTCCACTGTTAACAATTTTTGCAAAATAAGACATAAATAAGTCTATCTCTGTAACTTGTAATTCACTATCAATAAGTGGAGCCATTAATTTTTCTAATTCATATTCCTTTCTTTCAATCTCGTCTTTTGAAGTTAAGTCACTTAATCCATTAAGTCTAATTCCATTTAATATAACTTTTTGAAATTCTGGTTTATCAAAATCTGTATAATACAAAATTCTATTGGCAACGCTTGGGTATACTAAACCTTCTGTTGAAATAGTTTCGCTCACTTTCTTTAGTTCACTTAACATATTAACATCAATGCGTGATAAAGCTTTAAAGTAATGCTTTTCTACTTCCATTCTGGCATCAAGTCTGTCATAACCATTTTCTAATAACTTTGAAGCTTGATTTTGAAAAGGTATAGTTGGATTTTGATAATATTCATCTGCTGTATATGATGCTTCATCAAGTAGCTTTTTTTGCTCTTTTAATGAACGCAAGAATTCTTCACTTTCTTTTACTGTTCTTTTAATTTCATTTCTTAAAAAATTTATCATTTCTTTAGATATTTTCATATTTTCCCCCTAAGTGTTTGTTTATTCTAACACTTTTATGCAAAAAAAGAAAGTACATTTAAGAAATTCACGATGTACCTTCATTTTTTAGTTCGGGAGAACTTTTTCTATTTTTATGTCTTCGTTGACAAGTAAGAAGTTTATTTTGTTAATACGTATGGATTTGATTGAGAACCATCTCCAGATGATACATAGATATTATTTGTCAAAAATAATACTACTCTATTTGATATTCCTACGGATGAATTTGGAATATAAGCACTACCACTTGTTACTTGACCATCAAAATGAATATAAAAAGGTGTATTGGTTTGATTTTCATTTTGAATGCTTGTCCATTCATATCCCTGTCCATATAACCAATTATTTAATGTATGTGTTGCATTGTTGTATGATGAAAGATTTGTGCTGTGTGATGCACTTGTCGCATATCCATAATCACTTGCACTCATTAGTCCTACATAATTATATACTGTTTGATTTAATTTTTCTTTACTATATGCTGAACTTGCAGTCACACTATTTGTGATTGCACCAGTATTCCAATATACCTTTTTTATCATCCCACCATAATAATCTGTTGCATCTATTCCTATTTTCATATAATTACATTTTGCTTTGGCAGTAGCTTGATATCCAAAACAACCTGTTGTATTTGTTCCGTCTTTTTTTCCAAAATAATATGTATTAAGCAAATTATACAAAGTATTACTTCCCCATGCTCCACTAAATCCCGATGATTTTGCATCGTACGCTAAACCACCAATTGATTCATTTCTTATTATTTTTACAAGATTTTCCGTTGTTCCACTTGAATTCACTTTTGTTGGTATTACTCCAATTATTCTCCATAATTCATTATTGAACCAGATGTAATTATTTGGATTTCGTCCTTCATACCTATAGCCCGCGTTCTCTTCATTTACAATACTTCCTGTTCCTGAGGTTCCTACTGTTGATGCTACTACATTTAATAAATCACTACTACTTACAGTTGTGAAATCAACATTAC
>OJAW01002179.1_pt1 | contig 10156 bp, 11 predicted proteins | sample 1589151 | NCBI WGS metagenome assembly OJAW01 (sample SAMN03283290) | human gut metagenome | biome: human-associated habitat; material: feces | host: Homo sapiens | place: Peru | collected 2012 | reverse complement strand
ATTACTATAAATTCGTATCGCTATCGCCGATAGCGGACAGCCGCAAGGGCTGTCCCTGCAGGTTTCGTCTCAATAAATTGGTTCAAATTTCGCGGGCGGATAATATCCGCCCCTACCGCATGACCATAAGCGAAGCGAAACAACCCCTCAGTCTCGGTTTACGCCGAGCCAGTTCCCCTTGCAGGTGAGCCTTAAATAGATTCTACGGTGAATCTAACATTTCCGCTCCGTTTATCGCATCATGCGGCTTCGATATATGCAGAAAAAGTCCCGGCAGACATTCCTGCCGGGATTGGATTTTTATTAACGCCCTGCTTTTTATTCTTCCTCTGTTTTGCTTTCGGCTTTGTCGTTCTCGTTGAATCTGTTGAGAAAATAAAGATAAGTCTCGGCATAGACGCGCTTTCTTGTCTCGAACCTGTCGCCGTCGTTGTGGTGGCGCGTATAGTGATCGATATCGGGCTTCAATATCTTCGTTATCTCCAGCGCTATTTCCTGATTTGTCATTTTATCACCTCCGCGATTTTCATCTATATATTACCACCGAAGTAAATATTTTTCAACTATTGGGGCTCGTTATTATCACTTAAAAGAAACAATTATTAAAATTATAAAATGACGGTTCGCAATTCGATAAGAGAATACTTTTTTGTGCATTCTTGCTATTGACTCACAAAAAACAAGGTAATATAATGACATTGATGTTAAAAAAGACACCAGATGCAGCAAATTTCCCGCTATTTCAGGAAGAGAGATTGCTACACCAACTATCAAGGAGAGGAAGATCTATCCATGGAAAACAAGAATCAGCGCATCTGCATCATCGGCGGCGGCCCCGCAGGCACGAGCATGGCTATGTACCTGGAGAAAAAGGGCTATGACAACTATGTCATCTATGAGAAGTCCGGCAAAGTCGGCGGCAAGGCATTCTCGCCCATGATGAAGGTCAAGAACGCACAGGGCAAATGGGAGGATCGCACCATTGAAATGGGCGCGGTCATGGGCTGCGACACTTACTTCGCAGTTCACGAGTGCGAAGAGTTCGGCGGCACGACCCATCTCGACGGACCGCCCATGGGCAGAAGATTTATGAATGTCGACGGCACGCCCCAGAAGTCTTCTCCCCTCGCACTGCTCAAGAAGATCATGAAGATGAAGAAGCTCTCGAAGCTCCTTGAGACGAAGTACAAGGGCTACGATGTCAACGGTCACAGAGGTGTGTCCGAGGGTCGTTATGAAGGTCCCTGCCCGTCTCCCGAGATGAAGCTCGCTCACATTGAAGGCGAGAACCCGAACCTGAAGGATCTTTCGATGCCCTTCTCCGAGTTCCTCAAGCTCAACCACTGCGAGGACGCAGAGCTCGTCTGGAAGGGTCCGTTCACTTCCTTCGGCTACGGCTACTTCGACGAGATCCCGGCGGCTTATGTTCTCAAGTATCTTGATGCCTTCACCGTCAAGCAGTTCCTTTCCACCGGCAAACTGTGGACTTGGTACAACGGCACCCAGAGCATCTGGGAGGGCGTCAACAATCACCTGAAGCATCCCGCTCTGCTCAACTCCGAAGTCACTGACATCAAGCGTGAAAACGACAAGGTCTATGTCACCGTAAACGGCAAGACCGAAGAGTTCGACAAGCTTATCATCTGCACCCCGCTCGAGCTGTTCCTCGGCTACGGCGATCCCCGCCCGGAAGAGAAAGAGCTGTTCTCCAAGATAGTCCACAAGGAGTATTTCACCATGGCTGTCCGTCCCGAAGAGGGCAACGCGCCTGACATCTCCTACTATTTCTTCGAGAACATGACAAACGAAACCCGCGGACATCTTATGGTGTTCTATCATCGCTGGTCCGACGGAGTCACCGATCAGCCGCTCGTCACCTTCACCCTGCGCAACCACGAGGGCATGGAGGATGTTCCGTTTGAGGAAGCAAAAGAGACTACCCTTGCGGACATGGAGAAGTGCGGCCTGAAGGTCGACAAGATCGAGCGTATCGACGACTGGTATTATTTCCCGCATGTCAGCAGCAAGGACTACGCTGACGGCTGGTATGAGAAGGTCGAAGCTATGCAGGGTAAGAACAACACCTACTATGCAGGCGAGGTTATGGCATTCGGCGACATGGAAGAGACCGTTGAATACAGCCGCGACCTTGCAAGAAGATTCTTTTAATTGAAGAGGTAAAATCATGCCGGAACAGAATAAGAAAATAATCAGCAAATATCAGGGCGACAAGAACCCCGATGAACGCTATCTCAAACTCGGCAGAAAGATAACCGACGCTATGGGACATAAAATCTCCGGAGTGACATCCGACGACCCGGAGTATTGGGGACTCAGAGAAGTCCTGACTCCCGAGATGTGCGACATTGCCAACAAGATGAAGCTCCGCCAGCACTACACCTTTGAGCAGCTGCTCGAGATGAACCGCGAGTACGAAGCTATCGATCTGCAGAAGATACTCGACGAGATGGCTTACATAGGCATCCTTGAGTATGACTACGGCGACAACTACGACCACACTCACGAGCTCAAGGATCGCCCGCGCATCAGACGCTACAGGCTGCCGTTCTTCGTCCCCGGCTCCGCCGAGCTGTTCAACTCCTCGGTTGACAGAATAGCAAAGAACCCCGCAGTCGCCTCGTTCTTCGAGCGCATGACCTTCATTCCCCTCGCGGGCATCACTCAGATGGTCCCGCCCGGAGGCGACGGAATCGGAATGCATGTCATCCCGGTCGAGAAAGCTATTGACGCCGAGAGCAAGTCGATAGACCTTGAGCATATCTCATACTGGCTCAAGAAATACGAGGGTCACATCTCCGCAGGTATCTGCTCCTGCCGCGCTTCGCGCGCGGTGCTCGGCGACGGCTGCACCGATGATTTTGACGATTGGTGCATCCAGCTCGGCGACATGGCGGACTACACCGTTGAGACCGGACGCGCGCACTACATAACCAAAGAGCGCGCTCTCGAGATACTCGAGCTTGCCGAGAAGAACGGATATGTCCATCAGATAACCAACATCGACGGCGAGAACAAGATTTTCGACATCTGCAACTGCAACGTCAAGATCTGCAACGCTCTGCGTACTTCTCTGATGTTCAATACACCCTATCTTTCGCGCAGCTCCTACACCGCAAAGGTCGAGAAGGAGAAGTGCGTAGCCTGCGGCAAGTGCGTTGAGACCTGCCCGGCGGGCGCTGTCAAGATGGGTCAGAAGCTCTGCCGCAAGGACGGCTCCGAGGTCAAATATCCTCACGCTCCCCTGCCGGACAACAACATCTGGGGACCCTATGCATGGGATGAGGACTACCGCGACACCGCGCGTATGTCCAACACATATGCCAGCGGCTCCGCCCCGTGCAAGGCGGCATGTCCCGCGCACGTGCCTGTTCAGGCTTATCTGCGCCTCGCCCACGAAGGCAAGTACCGCGAGGCTCTCGCGATGATAAAGACCGAGAACCCGTTCCCGGCTGTCTGCGGACGCGTCTGCAACAAGAGATGCGAATCCGAGTGCACCCGCGGAAAGATTGACGCTCCCGTTTCGATAGACGCGGTCAAGAAGTTCGTCGCCGATCTCGACCTCAACGCTGAGGACAGATTCGTGCCCGAAAAGACCGTTCAGTCGACCCACGGCGCGTTCGACGAGAAGATTGCCATCATCGGCGGCGGCCCTGCCGGTCTGAGTGCGGCATACTATCTCGCACAGATGGGTTACAAGCCCACCGTTTTCGAAAAGAACCCGATCCCCGGCGGTATGCTCACATACGGCATCCCCAGCTACAAGCTTGAAAAGGATGTCATCGCCGCAGAGATCGATATCATCAAAGAGCTCGGTGCCGAAATCAAGTGCGGCGTTGAGGTCGGCAAGGATATCACGATAGCTCAGCTCAAGGAGCAGGGCTACAAGGCGTTCTATATCGCCATCGGCTGCCAGGGCGGCAGACGCCCCGGAGTCAAGAACGACGACGCACCCGGCACACATATCGCCGTTGAGTATCTGCGCCACTGCTTCGAGCACCGTGAGGACACATTCGACGGCAGCGTAGTTGTCATCGGCGGCGGCAATGTCGCTATCGACTGCGCAAGAAATGCCCACCGTCTCGGCGCTTCCGAGGTCAGCATGTTCTGCCTTGAGTCGCGCGACGAGATGCCCGCAAGCCGCGAAGAGGTCGCAGAAGCCGAAGAGGAGAACATCAAGGTCAATCCCTCCTGGGGTCCCAAGGAAGTCCTCGTCGACGAGAGCGGCAAGGTCACCGGCATCGTGCTCAAGAAGTGCGTGCGCACAATCGACCCCGAGACCAAGCGCTTCTCGCCCGTATATGACGAGAACGAGACTATCGAGGTCAAGGCAGACAAAATAGTCTTCGCTATCGGTCAGGCTATCGAGTGGGGCAAACTGCTCGAGGGCACAAAGGTCACTTTCTGGCACGGCAACTATCCCGTCGCAGACAAGTTCACCTATCAGACCGAGGATCCCGATATCTTCGTCGGCGGCGATGTTTACACAGGTCCGCGCTTCGTTATCGACGCTATTGCCGCCGGTCATGAGGCAGCAGAGAGCCTGCACCGCCACGCCCGCCCGGACGCTTCCATGACCATCGGACGCGACCGCCGCAGCTTCACTCCGCTGAACAAAGACGATATCAAATTCCCGTCCTATGACACGGCAGGCCGCCAGGAGGCCGGTATGGACGAGTCGATAGACGCGAAGATGTCCTTCAAGGACGCGCATCTGGATCTGACCGAAGAACAGGTCAAGATCGAGACCGGACGCTGCCTCGGATGCGGCGCATCGTATGTCGACTACAACAAGTGCATCGGCTGCGGCCTCTGCACGACGAAGTGCGAATTTGACGCTATCCACCTCGTGCGCGACCATCCGGAATGCTCGACGATGTGCGTTGCCGAGGATAAGGTCGGCGGACTTCTGAAATATTCCGTCAAGCGCGCCTTCAAGATTCTGGGTCACTTAGGCTCGGACGAGGCGAAGGAGATGGCGAAAAAGCGCAAGGCCTATAAGCAGGCTCAGCAGAACAAGGATTGATTTCATGCATGAATTAGGCATAGTTCTCCATGTTATAGATCAGGTGGAGGAGCTCGCCAAGGAAAACAATGTCAGCAAAGTGACCCGCCTCACGCTTGAGGTCGGCGAAGTGTCGTCGATAGTTCCGTCATATTTCTCGGACTGCTTCGAATGGGCGAAGAAAAAGACGGAATATATGCAGGACACCGAGCTTGAAATGATTATTCTCGAGGGCGTCTCCTACTGCAAAGACTGCAAAAAGACCTATAAGACAACGGAATACGCAAAAAAATGCCCGCACTGCGGCAGCGACAACACCTATCTCGTGACAGGCAACGAGCTGCGCATCAAGGACATTGCGGTTGTTGACAAAAAATAGCCGCGCGGTAAAACAAAAGACAACACCGTTTCTAAAAATTGAAACGGTGCTGTAATTTTTTATTTTTCAGTGTCTCTCGTCAAAATTCGAATAGGTCTCGCAGAAGCGCGCATGGAACGACGCGGGTTCATCTCCTGCATAGAGGTGCGAGATATCGCCGAATGCGTTGCATCTGAAAACGGCTTTCCCCTGCTCGCGCTCCTCAGTTATCAGCGTCGTCACCGAGGTCGGCAGCGCGACGAAATTATGCCAGAGCACAACGGGCGATATCTTTAAAATATGCGAGAGCAGGACACACTCCACGCCAAAATGGCAGAAGAGTACCACGGTGTCGCTGTTCTCCCGCTCGACTCTGTACATCTTGCCGTCGTGGACATAGCCGTGGCGCGCAAGCAAACCGTCTATGCCGTCGCAGACAATTTTGTATTTTTCCGGCACGTCTCCGCTGCTGTAAAACGGAGTTGATATCCACTTGTCCTTGTCGTAATAGTCGTCGTTTTCGCTCAGAAACGCGGGCGTTCTGTCCCATGGATAGGTGCGCTCCCCGCTCTCCGGGTCTATGACATAGCCGTCGAACTCGCGCAGCCAGTCGAATATCTCCGCCGTTCTGCCGAGCGCGTTGAGCGTCGCTTTTGAAGTGTCCTTCGCTCTGCCGAGCGGCGAGCAGTAGAACGCCGCAACATCGAGCTTCGTCAGCCTGTTTTTGAGCAGTTCTGCCTCGTGCCAGCCCTTCGGGGTCAGGGAATCTATCGAATAATCCGGATCGCCGTGGCGAACAATGAGAAGTTTCATTCAGGTTACCTCCGCTGTTTTCTGCGATAATTATATCTCATTTTACTTGGATTTTCAACAGACACACGGTGGTAAGTATTCTCATGGGCATATATAAACAAAAAATCCCGGCAAACCTCAGGTCTGCCGGGATTCTCTGTTTAAATTATTCCTCGCCGACTACGTTTGAATATGCTGTAGTCACGCTGAGTCCCGGAACGGTTCCGAGCTTTTCGGCAAGCGAAGAGATAGTCTCAAGCGGCGCGTCGAGGGCGACAGAGACGAGATTCACGCCCTTTGCGCGGTAAGGGATGCCCATTCTGCCGATGATATGCTCGCCGAACTCGTGCAAAAGCGCGTTGAGCTGCTCGACGGACTCCTCTTTTTCCACTACGATTGAAACAACCGCAACTATTGTCTGCATAAAAATATCTCCCTTATTTGAGAATAGTGATCTTTCCGATAACGGGAAGCTCCTTCGCCCTGCCCTTGACGGCGTTGACGATGCCCATTATCACGAGCACAGCAAACAGAATATTTACCACTCCGCAAACATTGCCGATGATGCTTGCAACAGAGGTGTTGATATAGCCGAACACACCGACTATAATTCTGGTCACGAATGTCCAGACGAACTCCGTTATCGCCAGAACGAGTCCCTGATTGGTGTGGAAGCGTGCATACTTCGAGTCTTTAGCAGCAAAGAGCGGAACGAGCACGAGCAGTCCGATATAGGCGAGCACCGCCATGACTTTGTTCGACTGGATATCGTTCTGGTCGAACTCGGGTGTTGTATCGGGCGTGTCGTTGAGCTCGGATATTTTTGTTCCGAGATCCTTCTTCTCCTCTTCCCACGGCTCCTTGTCATGATTTTCGGGCACCGCGGGCGCGCCGCACTCGGGGCAGAAACGAGCCCCGTCATCTATCTTTGAACCGCAGTTAGTGCAAAATGCCATCTTCTATTTCCTCCTGATTCCTTGTTGTGTCTCAATTATACCAAGCTTTTTAGAACTTTACAAGCCGGGAAAAGCAATATCACTGCTCTTTCTCAGCATCGTCGAGCAGGCTCTCTTCCTCCCTGTGCCAGAGATATGCGAGCGTGCCTATGTAGCCCTCTTTCCACGGCTTGTATTTGCCGTTGTAGTGGACTATCGAGCAGTTCTTCTCGATCCACTCGTGGGTCCTGAGGCTGTGGAGCGCGGTCTTTTCGTCGAGGTTATATATATCCGGCGAGACATAGCGCGTTTTGGTGCAGTAGAGCGCGTTTATGACATCCTGGTCGCCGAGATAGAGCTTGTCCGCGTTCTTGTCGATATAATCAAAGAGCTCCTTTGATGTGTAGCTGCGCCTGAGCTCATCGAGGTTCATCATCAGCACGCCCGCGTTGATATAACGCGAGCCCTCGGGCATACCCAAACGAATGTGATTGATATCCTCGACCACGCCGAAAGTGTGGCTCGCCCCGGCGAAGCAGAAGCAGTCGAGATCCATGTTATAGAGATCGGATATAGAGTTGAGAATCAGCGTATCCGGGTCGATATAAAGTATTCTGTCGAGCTCGGCGGGCAAAAATTCGTGCGCGGTGAGTCGATAATATGTCTCTTTGGTTATCCTGTCCTCTGTCGGAGCGTCGGCATTGAGCTCGTGGGAGAGGCGTATGGAATGGACATTGAAGCGGCTGCGGTCGATGCCGCGGAATATGCTGTCGATATTCTCGTCGGTCAGCGACGAGTGGGCTATGTATAAATCGAACTTCGGGCAGTCGTCCGCGCGAACGAGCGAATGGAGCATCACGGACAGTGGCCGGATATAGTTGGCGTCAAGCGTTACAAGTATGTTCATCAAAGACCTCCCGGTTATAGATTTCAATTAGATTATAATATATTTTCTCCTCTGTTTCAAGCGCAGAAATGGGTTGTCGCATTTGGGTGCAGAGCAAAAGGTCATACTCCGCACTGTCAATCGTGCGAAATATGACCTTTAAAATTCGCTCTTTGGTCTGCGCTGAACGCGGCAGGCTTTATATTTTCTTCTGCGCGCAGGTTTCGATAAGCTTATCGTGGACGGAATCGAACACCGCCGCGTCGTTGTCGCAGTCGTCGAACGCCCTGAAAACGGTCGAGCAGATACTGTCGGCAAGCGGTTTATCTTTTATCGTGAGAGCCTTGAGCAGCTCATGATCCTCGAACAGTATCTGAAACCCCGCCGAGCCCCCGCGCACCGCGCTGAGCTTTATTTCATGGCGTTCATCCGCGACAACGCTGTCGGGATAGAGCCACTCGTTCATGCTTTTGACTGTGAATTTCACATCTTTCTTCTATGTAAATATATAAATTCGTATAGCGGCGAGCCGCATTTTGTACCCCAAAGGCAATTCTTGCCCGCATAGTAAAAGCTATCCGTATATTTGATCAATGATCTTTGATGAAATTTGTTCCCATTGAGGATAATCTCTAAGAATATCTTCATATGATCGTGTCAGAACGCCTCCGGGAATTTTGCCCTCTTCTCTTGCTTTTTTTGAGCTGAAAGAAAAGCATTTGAAATTATCTCGTATGCTTGGATTTGAAAAATAATCCGTATCAACTTTTGTCGACAGGAATTCGACAAATTCATCTGTGTAATCCTGCATTATCACTGCAACTGCACCATATAGGTTGCTGCGCCAAATATCCGCCTGCCGCATTTCTTCTTTGGTATATTTTTGCCAAAACTTCTTTTGTGGCAGCACCACTGGTTCCTCAACTAATTGAATCAATTCATCAAACGACAACTGCGGCATTAATTCAAATCCATTTTCCTGTCCCCAGCCAAAATCATATAGCAATCTTTTGCGATATAACTCTCCTGTTTCAGCATTTATATAGAGACCATCCTGTTGTTTTGAAAATATTTTTCCTTCATAGTCAGGGGAAAAATGAATTGTAATATAAAAATATCGCTTCAAAATCTTCTCCTATCTCATTTGAAAATACCGTCGGTTTCTAATATTTCTCGGTATAATTGTTAAGCGGTCGCTGTCACAGCCCATCAACCCGAGCATTAAATCCTTCTATAGAATTTCGGCATGCTCTTTTTGCTCTTCGGAATTGAATTTATCATTTATGCAAAAGCAACCGCAAGTTGCTTTCCCAAACCTCATCCCCACACTTCTTTGCGTTTTCAATGCAAATATTTATCGCATCACGGATAGAATCGTTATCTGCGTATCTTTGCAGCCTATTTAAAATGCAAAAAGCCCCCGGCCAATTCATATCTTGCAGCCATACCATCATCTCAGGCAGATATGGCGCTAATTCTTCGTCTGTTTTTTCTGATATAATTCTCGCACAATTATCCCATACATTCTTCCCATAAGAAGAACATCCAGGCTGAAAAAAAACATTAAAACATTTTATCTCACGTGCTAATATAACGCCGCGCTCTTGCTCAGCAATGTCATTGTTCCAGTCAAGCAGACTCATTATATAATCTATATCGATCATGTATTAATCACCATCCCATTTTACTTTAGTAACAACAGATTTAACTGCATGTGTCCAAATTGAATCCGGACCCGCTTCTTCCCATTCTTCTACCGTATGTCCAACCGGGTATACACTGACATGTGTAAGTCCATCTTGGACTGCATAAACAATGCCAGTAGCGTTTATAGCCTCTATAGTTGTTTCAACGCATTTTCCTCTAGGAACTGTTGAAAACGATAATCCTCCACCCTCTCTCCAATCACTCTCTCTGGGGGTCAAGTTTCCGGGATTCGAACCTCCGTACCTATATATCTTCGTTTCATTTTGAGAATTTTTAATTCGTGCCGGTGCCAATTCCTCCGCTTGACTATCTTTCTTCGCCCTCGCTTTAGCTGCGGATTTAAACGAAGATTCTACAGGAGACCTCGGTAAACTTACCGTCGGAAGTTCTACAATTTGAGGAATTATGAGCGCAGTTAACGCCAAAAATCCCGCACCAATGAAATCGCTAAAACG
>OJAW01002178.1_pt1 | contig 10156 bp, 9 predicted proteins | sample 1589151 | NCBI WGS metagenome assembly OJAW01 (sample SAMN03283290) | human gut metagenome | biome: human-associated habitat; material: feces | host: Homo sapiens | place: Peru | collected 2012 | reverse complement strand
AATAAGAAAAAAGAAGCTGATATTAAAAATAAGATTGCTAGATTAGAAAAAGAAAAAGATATTTTTAGTGGAATTGATAAAGATGAAGTATGTGTTTGTTCATTAATATGTACTTATACAAAAACACACGCTTGGAGTTTATATATAGGTAGTGATGATTTAGCTAATTTTACTTTTGCAGTTACTAGAAGTTATTATGAAGCTATTAAAGATGCTTATAATAATGGTTATGAATTCTTTGATTTATTTGGAACACCAGGGGACCCAAATACTAAATATAAGAATTTGGCGAAACTTCATGATTTTAAAAGAAAATTTGGGGATGAGTATATAGAATTTATTGGGGAATTTGATTTAGTTAATAATAAATTGTTATATAAAATGTTACCAATTATGTTGAGTGTTTATAGAAAATTAAGGAGGAAATAATGCTTAAAGTTATAGATGAAAATGTGTTTAGGAAATTTGCTTTAAAAAATCCTTACTTTTCAATTTATCAATTACCTGAATGGGGAACTTTAAAAAGTGGTACAGGTTGGGTAAGACATCTACTTGGATATTATGAAAATGATACTTTAGTGGGGGTAACCATGTTACTTGAAAAAATGATGCCTTTAAATTTAAGTTTGTATTATTCTCCGCGAGGTTATTTAATTGATGTATATAATTATGAATTGTTAAAAGATTTTAATGATGAAGTAATAAAATATGTTAAGAAAAATCATGGATTTATGTTAAAACTTGATCCGAATGTTATTTATGCAACGAGGGATAGTGAAGGTAATTTAAAAGAAAAATGTGGTGAAAAAGCGTATTTTAATTTTAAAAAGTTAGGTTTTAAACATTTAGGTTTTAGTCAAAATTTTGAAGATTTGCAACCTAGAGTGTTATGTAGAATAGAACTTAAAGATACATATAATGATACATTAGAAACATTTAGTAAAAGTACTAAAAAGAATATAGCTAAAACATATGATATGGGTGTTAGAGTTAAAACTGTTGATACAAGTAAGATGGATGAATTTGTTAAGTTATTAGAAGATACAGCAATAAATAAAAACTTTATTATTAGACCAGCTTCATATTATAAAAAAATGGTTGATTTAATGAGTGATTATGTAACACTTTATATTGCTTATATAGATACTAATCTTTATTATGATTATGTTTGGAATACTTTAGAAAATACTAAAAAAGAATTAGAAACATTAGAAAATCAAATGAAGAAAATAAATATCGGGGATAAAATAAAAAGACATCATGAAGAACTAGAAAGTAAGATAGTTAAATTAAATAAACAATTAGAAGATGCAATTAGTTTGCGTAAGGGAAATGATGAGATAAATATTGGAGCTTTAATGAGTGTATTTACGGGAGATGAAGGTATTACATTTATGAGTGGTACAGCATCAAGTTATAAAGAATTTAATCCTAAGTATGCTTTTTATAGAGAACATATTGAAGATTCTATAAAAAAACATTTAAAATATGTTAATTTCTATGGAATATCATTAAATATGGATAAGAATGGTCCTTATTATGGGATTTATGAATTAAAAAAAGGTTTTAATCCTGAAATTATAGAATTAATAGGGGAATTTGATTATGTTATTAATCCAATAGTTTATTATGGTTATAAATTAGCTTTAAAAGGTTATAAATTTGTTAAAAAGTTTAAGAAATAAGAGAGCTGTGGCTCTTTTTTTATTGACATAAATCGTTGCCGTTATTTGACAAAAATTAATTGTTGTAGTACTATTAGTTTACAGGAGGTTTTTATGAATGAAGTGTTACCTAAAAATTTAAAAAGAATAATATCTGAAGGAGAAGGAATATCGGTTGAATTTAAGAGTGCAACAAAGTCTTTACCTGCAAATTTATTTGAAACTGTTTGTTCGATGTTAAATAGAAATGGTGGTCATATTTTTCTGGGAGTAAATGATGCTGGAGAAGTTATAGGGTTATATAAGGATTACATTAAGCAAATGAAGAAAGAATTTGTTGATTTGTGTAATAATCCTGAAAAAATTTTTCCAACTATACACTTAGATATAAAAGAGTATATTTGTGAGAACAAACACATTTTATATATTTTTGTACATGAAAGTTCTGATGTTCATAAAACCGTTAATAGAATTTATGATAGAAATGAAGATGGAGATTTTGATATAACTAATAATACTTCATTAGTCTCAGATTTATATATTAGAAAAAGAAATACTTATATTGAAAATAAAATTTATCCATATGCAACGCTAGATGATTTGCGTCAAGATTTAATTAATACTGCTAGAATAATGGCTACAAATAAAGATGCTAATCATCCATGGAGTACAATGACGAATGAAGAGTTATTGAGAAGTGCGGGACTATATGAAAAAAATCTAGAAACTGGTGAATTTGGAATTAATCTTGCTGGTATATTAATATTTGGTAAAGATGAAGTAATTAATTCTGCATTATCGTATTATAAAACTGATGCTATATTAAGAGTAAAAGACTTAGATAGATACGATGACAGAGATGATATAAGAACGAATTTAATAGATGCATATAAGAGATTAATTGATTTTACTAAAAAACATCTAAACGATAAATTTTATCTTGAAGGAAATCAAAGAATAAGTGTTAGAGATAAAATTACAAGAGAATTATGTGCTAATTTACTTATTCATAGGGAGTATTCAAATCCTTATCCTGCTAAACTATTAATAACAAAAAATGAAATAATAACAGAAAATGCAAATAAACCTAGGGTTATTGGTTATATAAATTTAAATGATTATGCTCCTTATCCTAAAAATCCTAAAATAGCAAGCTTTTTTAAAGAAATAGGATACGCAGATGAATTGGGCTCTGGAATTAGAAAAATAGCTAAATATACTAAAATTTATAGTGGTGGAATACCAGAATTCAAAGACGGAGATATTTTTATGGCTAAAATTCCTTTATTTGTTGATGATCTTATTTTGGAAAATATTAATAAAATTGTTAGAGATTTAGTTTATAATTTTATAAAAGAAAATAATGGTGTTGATAGAAAACAAATAGATAACTATGTTGTTTCAAAAATTAGTGTGGATGTTAAAATGTTGAGGATTAAAGTTAGAACATCTTTGACATATTTGAAAACAAAAAAATTAATTACAAATGTTGGAACAGATGCAAAACCAAAATGGATTGTGTATAAATAATTTTTACACAATTTTTTTGTTGTGTTTTTATATTTCGATAAACTCTGCGCAATTCTCTGCGCGATTTTCATCAAACCCTGCGCGATTTTAAATTTAATCTCAGTGCTTGGTTTAGCGCATTTTTCGATAAACACTGCGCAATTCTCTGCGCGATTTTCATCAAACTCTGCGCGATTTTAAATTTAATCTCAGTGCTTGGTTTAGTGCATTTTTCAATAAACACTGCGCAATTCTCTGCGCGATTTTCATCAAACTCTGCGCGATTTTTATTTTATGTCTATGGTAGAAAATATAAATAATTATAATGTTTTGGATGATATTGGATGATACTGGACGATGTTGGATGATTAAAAGCCCTTTGATTTTCGTGTAAATTTGTTTCAAAAGTCCTTTGATTTTCGTGTAAATTCATTTAAAAAGTCCTTTGATTTTCGTGATTGATAGTTGACTTTTTGCTTTATACTGCAGATGGAGTTATTCCTGTGGAAGTTAAAGCTGGCGAAAACACACAATCAAAAAGCTTAAAAGTGTATATGGAAAAATATGATGCAAAATATGCAATTAGAATAAGTACAAAAGATTTTGGGTATGACCCTAAAACTAAAATTAAATCAGTTCCTTTATATGCAACATTTTTGATTAAAGATAATTTTAATGAATTTTAACATTTTTTAGTCATAAAAATAGTTTTAATTTTTAAATATATGAAAAAGATAGAAAAAATTACTTAAAATACATTTTTCTATCTTTTTTCTGAATTAATCCATTTGTAACATTTTTCCAACATTACGTCATAATCTTTATTTGCAAAATCATCTATAGTTAATTTAATGTGGTAATCTAATCCTAAATATTTTGGATTAAAAAAATCATCTGATTTTGTATGTAATTTCTTTTTAGTATATATTCCTTTCATGGTGTTTGTTTTTATATCTTGATACCAATATACTTTTGCAAAATTAAATTTTAAATTAGTGTTAGGGGTTATATCATTGCCAGATGTGTATCCAAAACAGTTAATAGGTGTTCCAATTTCTTCTCCAACTATTTTACTACCAATTTTTTTCATGTCTATTACAGCAAATCTTCCACTTGAAAATACATATCTATCTACTAACGTGGTTAAATTTAATTTTGAATGTTTTAAAAATCTTATGAGTGGTTTAATTAAAGTTGAATTGCCACCTGTGTTACCACGTAAATCTAGTAATATATTAGTAATATTGTTTTTATTGATTATTTTTTTAATCTCTTTAATATTTGGTACATAAATAGAACTACAACTAGGATATTTAATTATTAACATATTATCTTTAATTTTTAATTGTTCAAATTTATCAATATTAAATATAGAAAAATCTTGAGTATAATCTTTATTTATATCATATTTAATTATTCCTTTTGAAGTTTTATATTCTATAGTATTAGTATTACTATTTATACTAGGCAAAGATAATAAAGTGTTTTTTTCACTTAAACCAAAATCCAATTTTACTAAAAACCAAGAATAAGTTCCATAATTAGTACATCTTTCAAGTTCATCAATAATTTTTTCAATTTTTATCCCATTTATTTCTTTTAATTCACTTAAATTGTATTTGGGGTCACTGCACTTATGGATATAAATTTTATTATCAATGGTTAAAAATGAAATAGGGTAATAATTGTTGTTATTTTTCATGGAAATGTTTGTGTGAGCATCTAGTTTTCCACACATAAATTTTATAAGACATTTCATAAAATAATAAAAATCATGGTCATTATTTATGTTGTGTTCATTTTCATTTTCTTTAATAAAATCATCTAATTCTTCTTTACTATGAAGAACATAAAAATCTAAATGTATTGTTTCATTCGGAAATTTTTTGTCAAGTTTTTTTCCTCTTTTTTTGTTTGCACAATTCAGAAAATAATTTAAATCTTCTAAGTATCTTTGTTTCATTTGGACCTCCATTAATAATTATAAATTTATTATATAATTAATAGTTATTATTAGCAAGTTAATTTATTGGTATTATAAACAAAAAACGTTATGAATTTTATCTTTCATAACATTTTTATTTATCTTCTAGACTGACTTTCTTCAATGCTATTATTTGGTTGATAATCTGAAAGTCCTTGAGGAATTTTTATTCCGCTATTTGAAATAAATTTTCTCAAATCTTCTAAGCTATTTATGTCTTTTGTCTTTTTTCTAAAGTCTTCACGTTCTTCTGGAGACATATCAATTTGTAATCCTATGATAAAGTTTTGCTTCATTAGTTCTGCTGTGACTTCATCAAGTTCATAACTATCTCTAGGAATAGTTGATATATCTTTCATTTTGTGGTCTTCAACTAAGCTTTTTATTCTACTATTTGTCATTAATAATGAAAATAGTTCAGCTTTAACAGTGTCTTTTAGTCTTGGTCCCATTATTTCAAAATGATTATCTTTCATATTATGAATAGTACCAGCTGCTGTGTTACTCATAAATCTTTGAAACATATCTTTTTTATCAATTTTATGACCCATTTTAGGTGGTAAATATATTTTATCAGAAGTCATACAACAAGAATATTTGTAATTGTCTGAATGTATAAATTGAAATTCAAATCCTTTGATAGATAAATTTGGTATTTTATCAATACTAAAATCATTTTGTTTTGATAATTGGTCTAAATAAGTAATTATTTGATTTGATGTTTCAGCTGGAATTCCACATGATATGTACATTAAAAATTTATCTGTATAATTATAAGGCGTATAATTATATTGCATTTTTACTATTCCATTAGTTGGCATAAATGAAAGAAGATAAGGTTGTGATTGTATTTTATTAAAATCTATTTTTTCTTCTTTTCCATCTATTGTAGGTAATACTACATAAACCACTAAAGGATTTTTTTCAACAGGTCTTCTAGGTGGAATTTCTTCTTTTTTGGGTTCAGTTTGAGTTTGCAGTTCATATTCATCGCTGTTATCTTTGACAATACGAAAATCTCTATTTTGGTTTTCATTATTATTTCTATATACAGGTGGAATTTCTTCTCTTTTAGGTTCAGTTTGAGTTTGAAGTTTTAATTCTTTTTCTTCGGAATCTTTTTGACTAATAGTGTAACCTTCATTTTGATTAAGTTCAATTTTATTATCTTTAAAACCAAGATAATTTCCTAATATTTCAGGAGATATTTCTTCAACAACATTTGTTGATAAAGTATAATAATCTATTTTTCTTTCAGTTTTATACCATTTTCCGTTAACAAGTTCAATTATTCCATATGAGTCAACGAATTCACTGTTCAATTTACCAGTAAAATCTTTATATTCAATAAAATACACTTCTTCACCATTATTTAATTTTGCTTTGCAAAATCTATAACAATCTACAGTATGTATACTTTTATCTGGATATTCTATTTTCATTTGGACATCACCTCTAAGTAAATTGTATCAAAATTATAATGTTAGTAAATAGTTTTGATATAATTTGCAAATATTTGTGTAAAGAAAAATATGTTATTAAACATGAGGAGTTTCTGGCTGAAAAAGTATTTATAAAAATATTAATTTTTACCCATAAATAAATTGACACTTGTGTACAATTTGTGTTAAAATTTATGTATCAAGTGTTGCTTGGGAATAGGAGTGATTTTAAGTGAAAAAGGGAATTAAAAAAATATTGTTTTTTAGTATCACTTTTTTATTCTTATTTTCATTTAGTTTAAATGTTAATGCGAGTGTTATAGAAAATGATTTTACAAGAAATATTGCGGTAGCTGTTGGAGAAAAATGTCCTGCTTTAGGTGATCCAACTAATTCTCAATATCCTGCTTATTGGTTACAAGAAGCTTTAAATATAATGAGATATATAGCAATTGTGGCATTATTAGTTTTGGTTACAATTGATTTTGTGAAAGCTGTTGCTAGTAATGATAAGGATGCTTTAAAAAAAGCTGGTTCAACTGCAATAAAAAGATTTATTTATTGTGTTTTATTGTTCTTTGTGCCTATAGTTATTAAAATAATTATGACTATGTTTGGGGCATATGGTTCATGTGGTATAGGGTAAGGTGATTTGGAATGGCTATTATTTATAATTTCTTGTTACTTTTAGATGGTATGATTTATGGTGTAATCGATTATATGTTTGATATATTTGATTTTTTGGCTAAAACAAACCTATTTGATAATAACTCTTATAGAGAGGTTGTTAGAAATATATATGTTATTTTAGGCTTGATAATGATGTTTGCATTATCTTATTCTTTGTTAAAAGCTGTAATTAATCCCGATGAATTTGCTAAAGGAGAGAATTCTTTTCCTAAAATGATTAAAAATGTAATAGTTTCTTTGGCAATTATAGCTATACTTCCTACTGTATTTAGTTTTGCTTTTAATGTTCAAAATACTGTTTTAAATCAAGATACAATTCCAAAATTAATCTTAGGAGATGCATATAAAGAAGGAGAAAATGATAATGCTGGTCGTGCTTTTGCGTATAATATATATACTGCCTTTTTGCATGTTAATGAGGAATTTTGTAGAAAAGATACAAATTCTGACAGCCCATTTTCTGCTGAAGAAGCAGCAACTTGTGAAAATGAAATTAATAGTAATGCATCAAACGTTAAATGGTATACTCCTTGGCGATTAGGTAATACCAACGAAACTTTTAGCGATGTTGATGCAGCTATAAGAGATGGAAGTGTTTCTTTTGCAAATTATAATAAATTTGGAGAAGCTGTTGCAGAAGGAAAATTAAGCTATTTAATTTTGATTTCAACTTTAAGTGGAATATTTATATTACTTGTAGTAGTAAATTTTTGCTTCGATATGGCTTTACGTGTTATTAAATTAATGTTTTTCCAAATAATTGCGCCTATACCTGTGGTTTGTAGGGTAATTCCTGGAGGAAAGATGAAAGATGTTTTTCCAACATGGATGAAAAAAACAATTAGTACTTTTGTAGATGTTTTCCTTAGAATAGCTGTATTTTATTTAGGGATATTTATAGTTAATCTTGTTGTAAAAAATTGGCCAACATTAGATGTATCTAATATAGGTTGGAGTAAAGCATTAATTGCTAAAGCTTTGGTTATAATGAGTGTTGTTGTATTCATAAGACAAGCCCCAAAATTAATTGGCGAAATGTTCCATTTAGATACTGGTGGTTGGAAAATTGGCCTTGGCGGTATTGCAGACCATTTAAAAGAAGGTGGATTTTTTGGAGTTGCAAATGCAGTTGGCTCACTTGTTACTTCTAGAGGAAATCTAGCGGCTGCCTATAGAGGTTGGAAACATGGTATGAATAATGCTAATTTTCATAACATTGGTGGTGAAGCTAATAGACGACGTGCATATAAAGATGCTAGAGCACAAGGTGTAACTAGAACTGAAATATTTAAAGACCGTATGCGTAGAATGTTTGGATTTGAGTCTTCTAATAAAGCGGATGATTACAATATTGAAAATAGAGTTTTTACTGTTAGAGACCAAAATGGTAATCTAATAGAATTAAATGCAACCAATGTTAAAAGACTTGAAACTGAAAAATTTGAAAATAATACAAGAATTGCAGAAATTAATAGTTCGACAAGTGAACAAAGAGACATATCTGCTGAAAATGCAACAGTTATAAGTGCTAGAGGAACATTTAAATCAGATGGCTTAGAGGAAATTCATAAAGCTGACTCAAAAATTTTGGAAAAGTTGGATATAAAATATACTGAAAGCCAAAGAAAATTTGATTTGCAAAAACTTGATGAAGCGTATAGTGGTAGAACCTTGACTAAGGAAGAAAAAGATGCCTATGATGCTAAGCGTGCAGAAATAATGGCAAAAACAACTTCTATGAGCTTAGTTGGTAACTATAATTCATTGAAAGCACAATTAGAACAAAATTACCAAAAAGGTATCATTAGTGATGAAGCGTATAATCAAGCAGCTTTAGATTTAGCGGACGTTGAAAAATCAATGCAAGAAAAATTTGTTACTGCCGCTTCTCATGAATTTGGGAATAGAGTTTATACAAATTATGATGGTAGTACAATAGAAGTTGATGATGGTGGGAAATTTAATACAAATTATCAAAAACTTGTTAATGATTTAAGTGCAGGAGTATTAAGAGACGCTCAAGGAAGAACAATTGCTTTAGATAGTTTTGTTGATGGCAATGGAAACCAATTAGAAGGTTGGGATTTAATAAACGCTGTGTTTAAAAGAGCCTCTGGAATTAATAATGAAATTGCTGTTGATATAAATAATAGTGAACGTGAAAAACGTACGATTGAACAAGCAAATAAAGCTATTGATGCTATATTTGACCAACGTACTAAGTTGCGTGAACAAGCTAAAAACGAAAATAAATATAAAGCTCGTAAGGCTACTAGTGAATATAACGATAGTAATGCTCCTAAAAAGTAGTAAGAAAGGAATGAATTGGGGATGAATAATTATTTAATACCTGCAAATTCGAAGAAATCTCAATTGATATTAGGGTTCTTTACTCTAACTGATATTATATTATTTGGATTTGGTTGTGGAATAACAGTATTGTTGCTTATGATAGTGCAAAATGCTAAAGCTTGGCAAATGATTATGATTTTAATGCCAGCTTTAGTTACTGGGTTTTTGGTAACACCAGTTATGCATTATCATAATGTATTACAATTTATTATAAATTTAGTTACTTTTATATTTAATCCACGAAGATATTATTGGAAAGGTTGGTGTGTGAAAGATGAAGAAACTAAATAATTCTGCTCCGTCTGGTGTTAGTTATAGTGAAGATTGGCTACCAGTTAAGCAAATAATGAATGGAATGATACAACTTGATGATGGTTCATATGTAACAGGAGTTAAAGTTGCTCCTAAAAATATATTTATTATGGACCAAGGGACACAACAAAATACAATTTATCAACTTAGAAATTTTTATAATAGTATTGATTATGAATTTTGGTTATTAATTGCAGATAGAC
>OJAW01002173.1_pt1 | contig 10176 bp, 8 predicted proteins | sample 1589151 | NCBI WGS metagenome assembly OJAW01 (sample SAMN03283290) | human gut metagenome | biome: human-associated habitat; material: feces | host: Homo sapiens | place: Peru | collected 2012 | reverse complement strand
TTTTTTACTTTTTCTTTTTTTACCCTTTCTTCCTTAACTTCTCTTTTTGATATATTTTTATTTTTTAATTCATCAGATGTATTATCATCATTATTCATATATCTTTTCTTAACAAAACTAACTATACCTGCTACTGCTAAAATAAGATATATAATTTCTATCATAAATTTCCATATATCTCCTAAAGTATGATTAAATGGAAAATCAAATTCTTTAAAAAATACAACTCCAAGTTTTTCAATAAATATAACTGGTAATTTTAAAATACCTATAAATAAAATTAACACAATGAATTCAAATATAAACTTTACTATGTCATTTTTTGATTTATTTGATATACAGCTTATAAATTCTTTTATGAAATTAACAAAACTATCTATTACATCAGTAATTATATTTTTCTCATGAATTTCTTTTTTATAATCTCCTTTAATTTTATATGCTGATAAAATATCTTTTACAAGTAAATCAAAGTCTCCAAAATCTTTAATAGCTTCTTCTTCAGTTTTACCAGATGATACTTTTTCATTTATATGAGTTTCATATTCCTCAATTATATCTTCTATTTCTTCTTCGTTTAATATTTCTAAATTTTCTTTTAATTTATTTAAAAATGTTTTTTTATTCATCTTTTTTTGCCTCCTTTATAAAGTTATTTACACTATAGCTAAACTTAGTCCACTCATCTAGCAAATCATCTTTTCTTTGCCTTCCTAAAACTGTTAAATGATAATATTTTCTTGGTGGTCCTTCTTTAGATTCCTTTAAATACGTCTCAAAGTAATTTTCATTAGTAAGTCTTTTTAATATTGGATATATAGTTCCTTCATTAACATTTACTATTTTAGATACCTCTTCTACCATCTCATATCCATACTTATCTTCATCTTGTGCTATTAAAAGAACTAAAAGTTCTAACACACCCTTTTTAAACTGAGTATTTATAATAATCACCTCACAATCACATAATAACACCTAGTACTATGTATTGTCAAGTACTAAACTATGCAAAATAAAAGAAATATCAAGTTAAGACATTTCTTTACATATATTAATCATTTTTTATTAAACTAAGTGCAACTTTTTCTTTATCTTTAAATATTTCATCTACATATACAGTAATAATATCTCCTACATTTACAATATCAGTAGGATCTTTTACAAAACTTGTACTCATTTTAGATATATGTAGTAAGCCATCATTGTGAAGACCAATATCAACAAACGCTCCAAAGGATGCTACATTTCTAACAGTTCCTTTTAATTGCATGCCTACTTTTAAATCATCTATAGTAAGAACATCATTTCTTAAGATAGGTGCTGGTGCTTCGGTTCTTGGATCTAGTCCTGGATTCTTTAATTCTTTAATTATATCTTTGATAGTATATTCATCATGATATTTGTTTATAAGTGAATTGATATCAACATTTTCTAGAGTTTCTTTAAAATGCTCTGTGTTAATATCTTTAATGTCTAAATTTAAATCTTTTAATATTTGATTGGTTAATTCATAGCTTTCTGGGTGAATTCCAGTATTATCTAAAGGGTTAGTTCCATTATTAATTCTAAGGAAACCAATTGCTTGTTCATATACTTTATCATTTGCTAGTTTTTTTATTTCTGTGCGATCTTTAAAGTCATTTTTTTCTTTAAATTTGATGATTTTATCAATTATTGGTTTAGTTAGTCCAGAGATATATTTTAGGATAAAAGATGAGGACGTATTAATGTTTACTCCAACGTTATTAACCACTTTACTTACTGTATAATCTAGTGATTCGGTTAATTTTTTGGAGTTAACATCATGTTGATATTCTCCTACTCCGATACTTTTTGGGTCAATTTTAACTAACTCTGATAGTGGATCTATTACTCTTCTACCGATACTTACGGCTGATCTTTCTTGGACTTCGTAATCAGGGAATTCTCTTTGGGCTTCTTTTGAGGCAGAATAGACACTTGCTCCTGCTTCACTTACAATTATGTAATAAACTCCTTTAAGATTTTTAATTGTTTCTGCCACAAATTCTTCACTTTCTCTTGAGGCGGTTCCATTACCTATAGCAATTAGATTTAAATTATAGTTTGAGATTAGTTCTAGGAGTTTCTTAGCAGCCCCTATTTTATCATTTTTAGGCTCATGTGGGTATATTACGTCTTTATGTAGAACGTTTCCCTTTTCATCTAAACATGCTAGTTTACAGCCGGTTCTAAAGGCTGGATCGAAGCCTAGAACACGATATCCGGTTAATGGTCTTGTCATTAGTAAGTTTTCTAAATTTTCTTTAAATACATCAATAGCAGTATCTTCAGATTTTTCGGTTAATTCACTTCTAACATCTCTTTCAATAGATGGATATATTAATCTTTTTAGGGCATCTTTAATAGCATTTTCAACATATTCGGTTACAAATGATGATGGATTTTTAATGATTTTTGTTTTTAAATGATTAAAAATATAATCAGTATCATAATCTAATTTTACAGATAATATACCTTCTTTTTCTCCTCTATTGATTGCAAGAATACGATAACTTTTAGCATATTTTATTTTTTCACTAAAGTTATAATATATTTCATATGTTTTCTTTTCATCAACAGCATTTTTCTTTAATTTTGATTCGATAGTACCATTGTTATAGATATAGTTTCTAACAAATTTACGATAATAAGCATTATCACTTATCCATTCGCTTATGATATATTTAGTATTTTCTAAAGCAATTGCCTCTTCGACAGGAACAATCTTACAGATTGATGACATATCTCCTTTAGTTGGAAAAGACATAATTAGTTTTGCTAAAGGTTCTAATCCCATTTTTATTGCTTCGGTTGCTTTGGTTTTTTTCTTTTCTTTATATGGTAAATAAATGTCTTCAACATCTACTAATTTAGTACATGCTAAAATATTAGCTTTTATTTCATCTGTAAGCATACCTTTTTCATCAATTAATCTAATAACTGTTTCTTTTCTTTCCATTAAGTTATTATAGTATGTATATTTTTCATTTATTTTTTCGATTTGATTTTCATCTAAAGCACCGGTTGCCTCTTTACGATAACGGGCTATGAAAGGAATTGTTGATCCTTCACTTAATAGCTGTAAAACAGCTTTAATTTGTTCTTTTTTGATGTTTAGCTCTGCTGCTAATTCGTTAATTACTATTTCGTTCATATTTTACCTCACTTTGATATTATAACATAAAAAAAGGAGAAATCTCCTTTAAAAAATCTTTTTAATAATAGTTATTTCTGTTTCTTGGGAATAACCGATTTTTATAGATTGATCAGCTTTTAAATATGGTAATTTATCGCTTACTTTGATTGATACTTTATACTTATTATTATCTTTGTCTATTAAGTAATAATAAGTATTACCATCTATTGTTGCAGTTTTAATTGATTTGATTGTTATTTCTTTTTCAGTTAATTTAGTGTCATCTTGTTCGGTAAAATCTTTGCCTAAATAATTTTTAGCGGCTTGTTCAATTCCTTTAGAAGAATCTGTTACTACAACTTTTTGATAATCTGAGACATCAACAAATCCATACATTTTAACTAAGCCAGCTGCATCTTTTAAACTTACTAGATATGTTGGTTTATTGTTTAAATTAATAAGTAGTGGGAATGTTGATTTATATTCCATTTGTTGAACTGCTCCTTCAGCAGATGCCATGGCTGAATATTCTTCGGCACCTGGTGCACTATAAAATGATGTTTCATTAGTTCTCATATTAGTTAGAATAAATCCTAAATTTGATTCATCATTTACAATTGAAGTTAATCCTGTATAAAGATAAATATCATCATTCATAGCTAAATAATTATATCCATCGGTTGTATTAACAACATTTTTTTGACCAAAAACACTATTGAAGAAACCATCTTGATATGTTCCCCAATCATCTACTTGTTCAATTATTAAATCAGCACTATAGGCGATATCAATCCAGGTTGGAATTGAACCAACATTATATTTAACACTTTTACCGGTAATAGCATCTAAAACTACTACTCCTGATACTTCTGCTCTAAGTTCAATGCCATGATATTTAATAACTGGTACTACCCAGTATGGATTTCCTTCATTATCTATTTCAAATGAATAATCGCCAAAATTTAATGTTGGATATTTAAATCTTAAAACTCTTGTAAGATTATCATTAAATAAACCTGATGGAAGATATTTCATACCTTTTTCTAATCTAATTAATTTAGCTTCTCCATTAACACTATCAACGGTAATATACCCTTTTACGCCTTCTTTTCTGTTAGTTAACCATTTAATTGGTGAAGCATATTCTAAAGGTGTTACTCTTAATATTTGATTATTATAATTAATTTGAGTATATAAATCCGATACATAATATTGACTTACCATATCACTCATTTGTCCCATTACTCTATCTCCTAGTTTTTGACTTGAAGTTTTGTCTAATAATGGTAATTTAGTAAAGTCAACTTCTTTAATGTCAGTTGTAAAGTTTTTATCTTGATCGATAGTAATTCTAGTAGCATATTTTTTTGACATAAATAATGGTGAATTAATTAAATTTATTATAACTAAGATTATACACACTAGGGGAATTAAATAAAGAATGTTTAGTTTAGGTTTTCTATTTCTTAGATTAATTCTTTTAAGATTAAAATTTAAAGTTAAGTCTATAAAATAATAGAATATTAAAATCATAAAGATGTACATGTAGAATCCAATGTTAGTAAAGTTTATTGCTGGTAAAGTTATATAGAATAACAATCCTCCAAATAATATTGTTAATAGAATACTTGTAATTTTCTTTTTCATTTTTCTCTCCTTAAATACATATTAACATAATTGTGCTAAAATAAATAGTGGTGATTGAAATGTACTATAATAATTTAAGTGATTACTATAAAAATAAATTTGGTGTTAAGGTTGTTAAATTATCATTTGATGGTGGTTTTAGTTGTCCTAATAGAGTTAATGGTAAAGGAGGCTGTATTTTTTGTTCAGGAAGTAATGAATTTGCAGGAAACAGAAATAAAACTCTTGAAGAACAATATCATGATCAAGTGGAAATGATTTCAAAGAAATGGCCTGTTTCTAAATATATCGCTTATTTTGGTTCTTTTACTAATACTTATGATACTGTGGATAATTTAAGAAAGAGATTTGAGACTGTTTTAAAGTTTAATAATGTTATTGGTTTATCGATTGGAACTAGAAGTGATTGTATAAATGAAGATATTTTAGAATATTTGATTGATCTTAATAAACGTACTTTTCTAACGATTGAATTGGGTTTACAATCAATGCATAATAGAACATTAAAGTATATAAATAGAGGTCATGATTTAAAAAATTTCGATGAGTGTGTAAAATTATTAAAAAAGAATAATATAAATGTTGTTGTTCATATTATTGATGGCTTACCCGGAGAAACAGAAGAAATGATGCTTGATAATATTAATTATTTAAATAAGTTAGATATTGATGGAATTAAAATACATAATTTATTTGTAGTTAAAAATACTCCCCTTGCTTATATTTATGAAAAAGAAAAATTTAATTTACTAACTTTGGATGAATATATTGATATTTTATATAAACAAATAAGATTATTAAAGCCTAGTATTGTTATTCATAGATTAACTGGTGATCCTAAAAAAGAAGATTTAATTGCTCCTTTATGGGCGGTACATAAAATTGATGTGCTTAATGGAGTTGTAAGGATGCTTAAAAAGAATAAAGCTTATCAAGGTGTAGATTATAAAGCAAATTAAGGTGACTTAGATGAGAACTAAATAAAAAAAATTTTAATACTAAAAAAATAGGGAAGAAAAATTTAAAATCAGTTTATCTACTATTGTTCCTGCATTACTTTTATAAAACAATTTTTGTTGACTTTTTATTAAAATTGTAGTATTATATGTCTCATCGAAAGGGAGGTTAGAGGTTGATGATTAGAAGAGACTTTCTAAGCGAAGTTAGTAGAATGACTTCAAATATGTATGCGGCTTTAATAGATGCTAAAACTGTAGAAGAAAGAGCTGCAATGTTTAAAAAAGTTGATGAAATGATTTGGAGATTACAAAATAGTCCATCTGTTGTTGACGTAAATGGTAATAGAGAAATTATTAACACTATTCGTGATAAGAGAATTAGTGCTCACACTAATTTTATGAGTAATGCTATGGCTATTGCTGAACAAGATCCAGCTGCTTTAAAATCTTTAGAAGTTGGTATTGCTTTTGAAAACGCAGACTTAGTTAAAGCTACTGAAGAATATATGGCTTTAAATCATGAAAACTTTAGATTTGTTGAACAAAGAGCTGCTGAATATGCAAAAACATTCGGTGTAACTCCAGAATTAGCTAATTGTTACTTTACTGAACAAGCTGCTAAAAAAGAATTACAAAAACAAATTACAAAATAAAAATTCGGAATTTTCCGAATTTTTTTATGCGTCTAAATTTACATTTTCTTCTGCTAACCAATCAGCAAATGTTTCTTTAAATTTGGCAATTTCTTTTGTTTTGGCATCAGGGTATATTCCTTTGAAATTGCATAATGCTTTATAGATATGTTGGAGTTTAACTTCTTTTGAATTTTCAAATAATGCATAGCTAAATGCATTGGCTAGAAGGGTTAAGGTTATATCAGGATATCTACTTTGCATTTCATAAACTCTTTTATATTCACTTGTTGCGCTTACTAAAAATTTAAATATTTGTTCTTTTTGGAAATCAGTATATGCAAGTTTTAAACCCATTTTCTTTTCAAATTTTGGATACGTACCCATAAGAATCTTTACAACTGTTGGTTCATCGGCTTCGGCAATATCTATTTTAATAAATCTTCTTAAAAATGCCCTATCTCTTAAAATATATGATTCATATTCTTCAGTAGTAGTAGCACCTATCATTTTAATTGTTCCTCTATCTAAGAATGGTTTTAACATATTGGCAAAATCAATACCATTATTTGATGCAGCTTTATTAACTAAAAGGTGAACTTCATCGATAAAAAGTATAGTGTGATCAACTGTTTTTAGTTCTTGAAGTAAAAGTTCAAGTCTTGATTCCATATTTCCTTCTTCAGTCTTACTACTTCCTAATAATGAAGGAATATTTATTTTTATGATATTCCATCCTTTTAAAGCATCAGGAGCTTGACCAATATTAATACGATAACCCAATCCTTCTACTATGGCAGTTTTACCTATACCAGGTTTACCAACTAATAAGGCGCTTTTATCAGGAGTGATTAGTGCTAGAATCATTTCATTAATTTCTTGCTCTCTACCAATTGCTGGATCTGTTATAAACTCTTTAGAACTTAAATTTTCACCATATGTTTCTAGGATACTTAATCTATGACTATTTTCATGTTGAGAATTTTCTTCAACAATTGGTTCATTTATATCTAAAACTTCTGTGTTTTGAGGATTTTCATTTAAATCTAATTTTTCTATATTTTCCATAAAGTGCTCCTTTACTCATATATTATATCATAATAAATTTTTAATAAAAATAAAAAGTATATAAATTATATACTTTAAAATGGCAAAAATTTCTTTTTATATCCGCCTTTTACGGCATAACAATCGTGGACTACTATAAAAGCATTTTCATCTTCAGTTATCAAAGAATGTTTAAATCCATAATATAAGTCAAAGGGAACTATAACGAACAAGGTTGGATCTTCTCTAGTAAAAATACCACCTTTACTACCAATTTCTGTAACCCCTATATGATAATCATTGATAATTATCTTTTTTAATTGTTTCCATTTTTTACTTTTTATGTAACACATTTTACTATCATTGACACCTAACATTACAACATCAATTAAATTTGATGATATAGTTAAAATAATTACTGAGTAAATTGTCTTAGTTAAACCGAATATCATTGTTCCTATTACTATAATAATGGCATTAACTATATGATTACATTTTCCAACTGATAATTTAAAGTATTTATTTACTACTCCAGCGATAACATCTGAACCACCGGTATTAAATCCAGTTCTAAATATTATACCATTCGATATTCCTCTCATTATTGAAGAAACTAGTATTACTACAAACATATTATTAAATTCAATATTTATTAATTTTACTAAAGGTTCTGTTAGGGAAACAAGAACTGTGAAAGTAACGGATCCAATTAAGGTGCTAATAACGTCACTTTTTCCTAAAAATATATATGATATTATTAAAATAATTACGGTTGTTATGTATAAAAATGTTGATGTGGACATCCCAGTTAATTGTTTAACGATAATTGCTAACCCACTCATTCCACCAACAACTATATCATTTGGCACATAAAATAAATTATACGCTAAGGCATAAATAAAACATGCAAAAAGGAAAAAAGAAAATCTAACAAATAAATTTTTGGTATCTATTGATTTTAAGATATTTTTATTCTTTTTAAGTAGCCCTTGCATACTCTCACCTATTATAATAATACTATTTTTAATTATTTAAGTAAATAAAAAAAGCTCACTTACGTGAGTCTTTTTTATTATTCAATAATTTCTGTTACTGTACCAGCACCTACAGTACGTCCACCTTCACGAATTGAGAACTTAGTTCCGTTTTCTAAAGCAACCATACTGATTAATTCTACTGTCATTTCTACGTTGTCACCTGGCATAACCATTTCAACTCCTTGAGGAAGTTCAATAACACCAGTTACATCTGTAGTTCTGAAATAGAATTGAGGTCTGTAGTTTGAGAAGAATGGAGTATGACGTCCACCTTCTTCTTTAGATAATACATATACAGAAGCTTTGAATTTTTTATGAGGAGTAACTGAACCTGGTTTAGCTAATACTTGTCCACGTTCAACTTCGTCTCTGTTTACACCACGAAGTAATACACCAGCATTGTCTCCTGCTTCAGCATAATCTAAAGATTTTCTGAACATTTCGATTCCAGTAACAACTGTTTTCTTAGTTGGTTTCAATCCAACAATTTCAACTTCATCGTTAAGATTTAATTTACCTCTTTCAACACGACCAGTAACAACTGTACCACGTCCTGAAATTGTAAATACATCTTCGATACTCATTAAGAATGGTTTATCATTATCTCTTTCTGGAGTTGGAATGTATGAATCAACAGCAGCCATTAAATCTTTAATAGATTGTACAGCTTCTGGATCTCCTTCAAGAGCTTTTAGAGCTGATCCTCTAATAATAGGACAATCAGCATCATAGTTGTATTCTCCTAATAATTCTCTGATTTCCATTTCTACTAAGTCTAATAATTCTTTGTCATCTACTTGATCACATTTGTTCATGTAAACAACGATTCTAGGAACTCCTACTTGACGAGCAAGTAAAATATGTTCTCTAGTTTGTGGCATAGGACCATCTGCAGCAGAAACTACTAAGATAGCTCCATCCATTTGTGCAGCACCAGTAATCATGTTTTTAACATAGTCAGCATGTCCTGGGCAGTCTACGTGAGCATAATGACGTGTTTCAGTTTCATACTCAACGTGTGCAGTATTAATAGTAATACCACGTTCTCTTTCTTCAGGTGCTTTGTCGATATCAGCATAATCAACGAAATCACCAAAATATTTTGTAATTGCAGCAGTTAATGTAGTTTTACCATGGTCTACGTGTCCGATAGTACCAATGTTTACATGTGGTTTGCTACGATCAAATTTTTGTCTTGCCATATTTTTTCCTCCTATAAATTTAATTTCTTATTACAAGATATATTTTATCTAATTCTTGAATATAATTCAAGTATTATTCAATTAGTTTACGCTGTTTTTCTTGATAATTTCTTCAGCAATTGATTTAGGAACTTCTTCATAATGATCTAGTTCCATAACGAATGTTCCACGACCTTGTGAATTACTTCTTAATGAAGTCATGTAACCAAACATTTCTGATAATGGTACCATTGCAGTAATTTGTAATGCATTACCACGTGATTCTTGACCAAGTGGTCTACCACGACGAGATGTTAAATCTCCCATTACATTACCCATATATTCTTCTGGTACTACTACAGATACTTTCATAATAGGTTCTAAAAGAACTGGTTTACATTTATTTTTAGCTTCTTTTAAAGCCATTGATGCAGCAATTTTGAATGCCATTTCTGATGAGTCTACATCATGGTATGATCCATCAAATAATGTAGCCTTAACGTCTACCATTGGGTA
>OJAW01002169.1_pt1 | contig 10184 bp, 14 predicted proteins | sample 1589151 | NCBI WGS metagenome assembly OJAW01 (sample SAMN03283290) | human gut metagenome | biome: human-associated habitat; material: feces | host: Homo sapiens | place: Peru | collected 2012 | reverse complement strand
ATAGAACACAAGGCATGTTAGGTGCAAAAATAAGAGATTGCTTAATGCTTGGAACACCTTATATGCTTGTAATTGGAGATAAACAAGAAGAAGGAAAATTCGAAGTAGAAAACAGCAAAACAGGTGAAAAGAAGATATACACAGAAGAAGAACTAATAAAAGAATTCGTAAATATCAACAATTCAAGAAAATATGTAAAATAAACAGTAAAAAACAACCCCTCAGATTTTTTCTGAGGGGAATATTTTTAGTCTTCTTTACTAATTTTTGCATATTTTCTTAACTTGGCATATGCTAAACAATTTATACTACCAGCTGGAAATCTTCCTGATAAATCTTTTTTACCAGCAGGAACACCAGTTAAAAGTTCAATACCTTGTTCTATAGTAGAAATTGCATAAATATGGAATTTTTTATCTTTAACGGCTTCTATAACTTCATCAGATAAGTTTAGATTTTTTTCATTAGACTTTGGAATCATAACACCGTGTGAGCCATCAAGACCACGCATTTTGCATATTTCAAAAAATCCTTGTATCTTTTCATTAACTCCACCAATTGGTTGAATTTCGCCCTTCTGATTTACAGAACCAGTAACTGCAATTGATTGATTAATTGGAATACCAGATAAGCTAGAAAGTATAGCATAAAGTTCTGTACTAGAAGCACTATCACCATCAACACCATTATATAATTGTTCAAAACAAAGACTAGCAGTTAACGAAAGCGGCATATCTTGTGCAAACATTTCACCTAAGTAACCAGATAGAATAAGAATTCCCTTTGAATGAGAAGAGCCTGACATATCAACTTCTCTTTCGATATTTATAATTCCATTCTTACCAACATAGGTGTTAGCTGTGATTTTTACAGGTAACCCAAAAGAGTAATTACCAAGGTTCATAACGGTAAGACCATTGATTTGTCCAACTTTAAATCCAGAAGTATCTATCAAAAGTGTATTAGAGTTAATCATATCAAAATATTTTTCATTATATTTTTGCTTTTTTCTATAATATTTGTATGATTCCAATCGCATGTGGGCTGTTAGAATTTATTAATATTTCAATGAATCCAATGATAGCAGGATTTGCTATGACATTATCTAGTTTTACTGTTATAATAAACGCTTTAAGATTAAAAAAATGGAAGGAGAAATAATCCATGTTTTGTAAAAAATTTAAGAAAATAGTTACTATTGAAGGTATGATGTGTGAACATTGTAAATCTAAAGTAGAGGCGTCTTTATTAGCGTTGAAAGGAGTTTTTAAAGTAAAAGTAAGTTTGAAGGATAAAATAGCAATTATCTATTCAAAAATTAATATTAATAATCAAGATATTAATAATGCCATTGCTAAATTAGATTATAAAGTAATTAGTATAATAGTAGGTAAATAATAAAAAATTGGTATATTATTATTTATGTTTGGATTAATATTTTCATTAACTGGTTGTACTTTAACAGATGAACAAAATTTAACTAGATTAAAAGGAGTAACTTGAGAAATAGTAAAAGCTAATATAGATAAAGATGAAAATATAATCATAGGGACTAATAATAGAAGTAATGGAATGTTAGATTTATTATATAGTATAACAAAAATAAATTATTTAAAGTTATTGTATAATGAACTTATAAAAAATCTTTATATTTTCAATATTATTTTAAAGTGAATTTTTATTATATAATATGGTTAAATATTATATATAAATTTTAAATCTTTACTTTTTTTATGAATAATATATGAAAATATCAAAATAAAATGCAAATTTTTATAAAATGTGTTATACTAATTATATTAAGAAGGAAGGTATTTTAATATGAAGAAAATTAATATTCAAACAATAGGAATAATTACAGTTGCCCTTCTTGCTTTGATTGCTTTAATAATGGGATTTATTACATCTAATAATAAAAGTAAAAAAAGTACTAAAGAATCAACTGAGATATTAGATAGTTTTTATAAAAGTATGGGTAGTAAGGATGAAACTGTTATATACTATGGTAGTTCATCTTGTAGTTATTGTGAGTTACAAACTCCTATAATGAAACAGATAAAAAAAGATTATAATCTTGATTATTTATATATTGATGCTACAAAGCTTTCATCAGATGATAAAAAAGAAATTTTAAAGGTTCTTGATGTTGAGGGTTCAACGCCAACAATTGCCGTTGTAAAAAATGACGAAGTTATTGATGTTAATGTTGGATATATGGATGGACAAAATACTGTAGAATTTTTCAAGAAAAATAAAGTTTTAAGTGATGATGCAACGTATAAACCAGAAGAAGATTTAACGTTTATAACATATGATAAATATAAAGAGTTAACAAAAAAATCAGAACCTACTGTAATTGTTATTGGACAAACTACTTGTAGTCATTGTATTGCAGTAAAACCAGTATTGAGTAGAGTTGCAAAAAATAATGATATAACAATTAATTATTTAAATTTAACTGATATGTCAGCAGATGATCAAACAGATTTAATTGCAAGTTTAAAAAATATGGGATATACTGATGCAGATAATTTAGGGACACCATTAACTATAATTGTTAAAAATGAACATATAGAGGGCAGTATAGAAGGTGAAAATCCACCAAGTTATTTCACAAGACAATTTAAAAAATATGGAATTATTTCTGAATAAGGAGATATTATGAACTATGTATGTGAACAGGCAAAAATATTTAAAAAGAAGTATCCTTTAACGGTCGCATGGCGATTAAATAGTCATAGTAAAGTTATCAAAAAGCATTTAGCGGCTGATGAATCTATACTATATGTATTTGAAGGACAAAAAAGTCAATTTTTTGGTGATATTTTTTCTACGTATTTGGTAGCATTAACTAATAAAAGAATACTTGTTGCAGAAAAAAGACTTTTATTTGGATATTATTTTATTTCGGTAACACCGGAAATGTTTAATGATTTATCCGTGCAATCTGGTATGATTTGGGGGAAAGTATTTATTGATACTATAAAGGAACAAGTTATTATCAATAATATTGATAAAAGAGCTTTAGCAGAAATTCAAAATAGTGTTAGTAATTACATGCTAGAGGAAAAAAGAAGAGTAGTAAAAATAGAAAAAGATAATTATAATATTTAGTGTAAAAGGACTATTTACAATGTATTTTTTGTTAATAGTCTTTTTTTAAGAATAATTATAAATGTTTTTATAATAGAGATAATTATATATAATTAGTTGACTTTTATTTATGTTTTAAGTTACTTTATAAGTACTTATTGGAAATTAAACTTAAATATTAAAAAAAAACACGTAAATTATTGACTTTTATTTATATTTTTAGTATTATTTTAATTGGTACATTTAATTCCCAGTTTAATAAGTTGTGGGAAAACTTATTAATAAATGGAGAAAGGAAAATAGTATGAAAAATTCATTTATGCAAAAAAAAGAAGATGTTGTGCGTAATTGGTATGTTGTAGATGCAGAAGGCATTTCTTTAGGTCGTTTAGCAACTAAAGTAGCAACTGTACTACGTGGTAAACATAAACCAACTTATACACCTCATGTAGATTGTGGAGACTTTGTAATAGTAATTAATGCTTCAAAGGTAAATTTAACTGGTAATAAGTTAGATAATAAAATTTATTATAATCACAGTGGATATACTGGTGGATTAAGAGAAAGAACAGCTCGTGAAATGAAGGAAAAATATCCAGTAGAAATGGTAGAAAGAGCTATTAAGGGTATGCTTCCTCATAATAGATTAGGTCGTCAAATGTCAAAGAAGTTATTTGTTTATAGTGGTGAAACTCACCCACACATGGCACAAAAACCAGCTGTTATGGAAGTTAAATAGGAGGAATTTATGGCTAAAATATTTACTGCAACAGGAAGAAGAAAGTCTGCAGTTGCTCAAGTTAAAATGACTTCAGGAACTGGTAAGATCACAATTAATGGTAGAGATATTAGAGAATTCATGCCACATGAAACAAATGTAATGGATTTAATGCAACCATTAGTAACTACAAATAATGAAAAAACATTTGATATAGACGTAAAAGTTAACGGTGGAGGATTCACTGGTCAAACAGGAGCTATTAGATTAGCAATTACTCGTGCTTTATTGGAATATGATAAGGCTAATGAAGAAAATGAAGATAGTTATAGAAAAATATTAAAAAGAGCAGGTTTTGTTACAAGAGATCCAAGAAGTAAGGAAAGAAAGAAACCGGGTCTAAAAGCAGCACGTCGTGCACCACAATTCTCAAAACGATAATTGCATACCAAATTTATCTCATAAACTCAATGTTTATGAGTTTTTTTGTTATTTTAAATTGTAATAATTTACTTTTCATTTTTTATAATATAAAAATTTTTATTTGAATAAAATTATAGTATGAAAAAAAATTTAAATAAATTTTTAGATAAATTAATAGCCCATAGGGGAATGCACAATAAATATATTAGTGGAAATAGCCTTCTTGCATTAGAAAAAGCTATTTTTAAAAATATTCCAGTAGAAATAGATGTAGTCTTAACAAAAGATAAAATAGTTATTTTATCTCATGATAAATATTTTAAATATAAAAATAAAATTATTAATATTACTACTACTGATTATAGTACTTTACATAATTATACAAAAAAAATAGTTACGTTAAAACAAGTATTAAATTTTATAAATGGTAGAATACCAATATTAATTGAATTAAAACCATATAATAAAGGTAATAAATTAGAAAAAAATATAGTAAAAATATTGGATAATTATAATGGTATATTTGCAATTCAAAGCTTTAATCCTAGTACCATAAATTGGTTTAAAAATAATAGAAAAAAATATATTTGTGGGCAATTAATTACAGGTAATAATAGATATAATTTTATCTATAATTTTTTTTATAAAATATTATTTTTCAATAAATTTACTAAAGCTGATTTTATATGTTATAATGTTAATGGTTTTCCTAATAAAAAAGTAGAAAAGTTGAGAAAAAAAATACCAATTATAGGATGGACAATAAAAAGTAAAGAACAATTAAGTAAATATAAAAGTTATTGTGATAATTTTATATGTGATAATATAGAAAAAATAATGGAGGATTTATGAGATTAAGTAATGAATGGAAAGATTATGAATGTATTGATGCTGGAAATGGAGAAAAGTTAGAACGTTGGGGGGAAGTAATATTGCGAAGACCTGATCCACAGGCTATGTGGTATACTGATAAAAATGATAATTGGGGAAAAATAGATGGTTTTTATCATAGAAGTAATAAAGGTGGCGGATACTGGCAATACTTTAATAAATTAAAAGATTATTGGACGATAACTTATAAAAATCTTACCTTTAAAGTAAGTCCTACAGGATTTAAACATATGGGACTTTTTCCAGAGCAAGCAATTAATTGGGATTTTTGTATGAATAAAATAGGTAAATGTTCAAGAAAAGTAAGTGTACTTAATCTTTTTGCGTATACAGGTGGTGCTACAATGGCTTGCTCAGCAGCCGGTGCAGATGTTGTTCATGTTGATGCATCAAAAGGAATGACTGAGTGGGCTAAAGAAAATATGAAATTATCACATTTAGAAAATAATTCTATCAGATTTATAGTAGATGACTGTTTAAAATTTGTAAAAAGAGAATCGCGTCGTGGTCATAAATATGATGCTATTATAATGGATCCACCAAGTTATGGTAGAGGACCAAATAACGAAGTATGGAAATTTGAAGATAATATTTATAAATTAATAGAAGCTTGTATGGAAATATTAAGTGATGAGCCTTTATTTTTCTTAATAAATTCTTACACAACAGGTATTTCAAGTATAGTTTTGGAAAATATATTGAAAACTACAGTTTTAAAAAAATATCCTAATGGTATAGTTGATTCTGGAGATATTGGCTTACCAATTACTAAGAATAATTTGATTTTACCATGTGGAATATATGGAAGGTATCAAATAAATGATTAACGTTTTATATGAAGATAATCATATGTTAGTAATAGAAAAGCCAATTAATGTTCCAACGCAGAAAGATAATAGTCAAGATTTAGATTTGTTATCTATTTTAAAAGAATATATAAAGAAAAAATATAACAAACCTGGTAATGTATATTTAGGATTAGTTCATAGACTGGATAGACCAGTTGGTGGAATTATGGTTTTTGCAAAAACTAGTAAATGTGCATCTAGACTAAGTGAACAGATTAGGAATCATCAATTTGAAAAATCATATTACGCCGTTGTTAGTGGATTGATAGAAAAAGAAGGTGTCTATATAGATTATTTATCCAAAAATAAAAAAAATAATACAGTTGAAATAGATAAAAAAAGAGGTAAAAAGGCAATTCTTTCATTTAAAAGAATTGCTTATAAGAATAATTTATCATTAGTAAATATTAATTTACAAACAGGTAGACCTCATCAAATAAGAGTCCAATTTTCAAGTAGAAATCATCCTCTTTATGGCGATCATAAATATAACAAAAAATGTGCATTGAATTCTCAGATTGCACTATTTTCCCATCAAATTTCATTTTTTCATCCGATTTCAAAGAAAAAAGTTGTATTTAGTCTTGATTTGCCATCTTTCTATCCCTTTAATCTTTTTAAAGATAATAAAATTTAATTAAATAATATTATTTTATTGACTTTAATATCAAAAAATAGTAAATTTATATTAATGATAGTAGGTGAATAATGGAACAATATAATGTAAGTTTTGCTGGTAAAAATAATAGTGTTTATAAAAATAATTTAATAAATATACCTTGTTTTAGTGTGTTTAGTCAGTACTCTAATGTAATAATAGATTTATATAGTTTTGTTTATACTATAAATAAAACGGGTTGGAATATCAAAAAACACATAATAAACCCAACTTATGATAGTTATTTTTGTTATTCTAATAAGTATGATACTTTATTAACAATTAATATTTCAACTATACCTGAGTTTAAAACAGATAATAAAGTATTATATGATAAAACAATAAATTTATTAAAAGAAATGTCTATTAATGCCCAAAAAATTAATAATAAAATAATAAATATTACTAGTTATTTAAAAAATAACAATAGTGTTGAGGAAAATATTAATATATTTGAAAGTGCAAAAAGATTTTTTAAAGTAACAAAAAAAATTGCACTTGCAACTTTTAAAACGGACAAAAATGCTATGTTTAATAATTATACAACAAAAAAAAGATAATATTAATAGTAAAAATCAAATAAATATTTAAAATACATATAGTTTAATAGGTGATATTTTGAAATTATATATACATAAGGAAAAAAAACTATATGTTTTTATTTTGTTTATTTTAATGGTATTAATGGGTGGTATATATAAAATTGCCGCTACTAATTTACCTCTTTTAGGCAAGATAATATATATAGATCCAGGCCATGGAGGAGTAGATCCAGGTTCTATTTATAAAGATATCTATGAAAAAGATATAAATTTGGAAATATGTAAAAAAATAAAAAATAGTTTAGAACAAAAAGGTGCTATTGTTTATATGACTAGATATGGTGATTATGATTTAAGTTATATTAAATCAAGTCAGCGAAAAAAAAGTGATTTAAATAATAGGTCAAAAATTATCAATGAGTCCGGAGCTGATCTTTATATATCTATTCATTTAAATTCAGTATCCTCATCATCATGGCGTGGCGCTCAAGTTTTTTATGATGATGTAAATTCAAAAAATAAACATATTGCATTATTATTTCAGAAAAAATTTCAGAAAAACTTACATACAGATAGGAAAGTAAAAGAAATAAAGACAATGCTTTTAAATAGAAAGGTAACTATACCAGGAGTTCTTATAGAAATAGGTTTTTTATCTAATGCTAATGAAAGATATCTTTTGAGACAAGATAGTTATCAAAGGAAAATTTCAAAAAACATTACTGAAGTATTAATTGATTATTATAATTAACATAAAAATAGTATTTTATCATAATATTTATTAGGTGAAATATGAAAAAACTAATATTTATAATATTAATTTCATTTCCATTTTTTGTAAAAGGATTAAATGTAACTGCAACTTCTTTTATATTGATGGATACTGATAATAGGAGAATAATAACTTCAAAAAATATACATGAAATTCGAAGTGTAGCTAGTATATCTAAAATTATGACAGCAGTACTGGCAATAGAGTCAGGTAAAATGGATGATGAGATACTAATAAACGATGTAATAAAAAAAGCATACGGTTCAGCTATATATATTCAAATTGGTGAAAAAATAACATTAAGAGATTTAGTTTATGGATTAATGCTTCGAAGTGGTAATGATGCAGCCTTGGCTATAGCTGATTATGTTGGAAACGGGATTGATAATTTTGTTGGTATGATGAATCATAAAGCTTTTGAGATTGGAATGAAAAACAGCAATTTTAATAATCCAAGTGGGCTTGATGAAGAAAAAGGTAATTATTCAACTGCATATGATATGGCAATTTTGACAAGTTATGCTATGCATCTTGGTGAATATAAAAAAATTGTTAAAACCAAAAAATATACATTACAAACAAATAAGAATACTTATATATGGAATAATAAAAATAAATTATTGCGACTTTATGAATATACAACTGGTGGAAAGACTGGTTTTACTAAGAAGGCTAGAAGAACACTTGTTACAACAGCTTCAAAAAATAACATTAATTTTGTTGTTATTACTTTGAATGATGGCAATGATTTTGCTGATCATAAAGATTTATTTGAATATGGTTTTAATAATTATAAAAGATATAAAATATTAAAAAAGGGTATTATAAATATCAAAGAAGATACTTATTACAAAAAATACAAGTTATATATTAAAAATAATTTTTATTATATTTTAAACAATTCTGAAAAAAATAGCATTCAGATAAAATATCAATTGTTAAAAATAAAAAAAATAAAAAACAGACAACAAATAGGCAAAATTATAGTTTCTTTGGGTGATAAGAAAATAAAAGAAGAAAAAATATATATTAAAATTAATTCAAAAAAGAGGAATAAATGGTAAACGTAATATGGGCAATATTTATATGCAGTGGGATAGTTTATGCAATAGTAACCAATAATGTTGAAGTGGTAAATAATACAATTATGGAAAGTGCTAAAACTAGCTTAGATATGATTATTCAAATATTTCCTGTATTAGCTTTATGGATGGGTCTTATGAATATTGCATCAAAATCGAAATTATTAGATAAATTTTCCAATTTTATATCACCTGTGCTTACTAGATTATTTCCAGAAATTCCTAAGGGGGATGAATCTTTAAGTTATATAGCAAGTAATATCATTGCTAATGTATTTGGATTGGGTAGTGCAGCAACACCATTTGGATTAAAAGCAATGTCTTCTTTACAAAAATTAAATAAGAATAAAGATACTGCTAGTAGGAGTATGATAACATTTTTAATTATAAATACTAGTGGGGTTACATTAGTACCTACAACAATAATATCGATGCGAATGATGTATAATAGTGCAGATCCTACCTGTATATTAATGGCATGCATATTAGGTACTAGCATTTCAACTATAGGAGGAATACTTGTGGATAAGATATTTACAAAGTGGTATTATCGTTAAATATATTTCTAATTTTATAATACCCTTCATAGTGCTTTTAATAATAATTTATGGAATTCGGAAAAAGGTTAATGTGTATGATACATTTTTAGATGGGGCAAAGGATTCAGTAGGTATGATTATGAGTCTTTTTCCTACATTTTTAGCTATGATATTGGGTGTTAATATTTTAATAAACAGTGGATTTTTATCATTCATTTTAAACTTTATTAAACCATTGTTTCATATTTTAAATATTCCTCTTGAAATATTACCTTTAGCAGCAATTCGTCCTATCTCAGGAAGTGCTTCTTTAGCAATATTAAATAGTATATATTCATCAAATGGTCCAGATAGTTTTATAGGACTGCTTGCTTCAATAATGCAAGGATCTACAGATACTACCTTGTATGTAATAACATTATATTTTGGTAGTATAGGTATAAAGAAAATCAAATATGCATTATGGGCAGGATTGTGTGCAGACTTGATTGGTATAATTGCAAGTATTATAATTACAAATATTCTTATTTTAAGTAAGAATAATGATAAAAATATTTATTTAAATGATAATATTCTTTTAGGTAAATGGATATATAATGATAACAATGGAAGTTATGT
>OJAW01002168.1_pt1 | contig 10185 bp, 8 predicted proteins | sample 1589151 | NCBI WGS metagenome assembly OJAW01 (sample SAMN03283290) | human gut metagenome | biome: human-associated habitat; material: feces | host: Homo sapiens | place: Peru | collected 2012 | reverse complement strand
CAAGTCATACATATGAGTTAAAGATATATTATCCTAAAAAGGCAACTAGCCAAAACGCAAATCAAGGAGCAGCATTTAGCGCTCATGTTGAAATAACAAGTGCTAAAGCACCTACTGTTAGTAATTTAGCTGAGACTATACTAGCTAATAATAAAGTACAAACACCACTTACAACACCAGGAAAAGAAGTAAGTGCACATACTTTAGATGATGTTGAAAGTGTACTAACAGGTGTAGATACAACAGATCAAGAATATTACTATATAACATATGGTACTGGATGGGAAGCAAATGGTACTGAGTTTAATTTAACTGGAGTAGCAGTAACTAGTGATACATATAAAAATTCATATTCAAGTTTAGTTGGAAAATATATAACAAGCACTCAGTTAAGAAATGCCGGATCAGAAACAGCTGGAGAAAAAGTTACAACAACTAATTTAGATAGTGTATATTATGTAGTAAGTGCTACACAAGATAGTTTTACGTACAAAGAAATAACATCAAATAAAAATACAACAGAAGCGTTACTTGCTAGCACAGAGGATGATTATGGAACATCTTATTATTTCAGAGGTGCGGTTAAAAATAATTATGTAGAATTTGCTAATATGTGCTGGAGAATAGTAAGAATTAGTGGAGATGGTTCAGTAAAACTTATTTTACATAATAAAAATACTAAAAAAGTAGCTAATCCTTGTGATGCTGCAAATAATAGTGCTAGTAATAGTACTAGTGCATTTGCAGGCGGCTCTCTATTTAATGAAAAAAGAGATGATAATGCTTATGTAGGATTTAAGTTTGGAACACCAGGTTCAAAAACATATGAAGCTACACATGCAAATACTAATAAAAGTGAGATTCTTAAAAAATTGGAAGAATTGTATAATGATGATGCTTGGTATAATAATTATTATCTTAAAAAATATGAAAAAGTAATAGCTGATACTGTATGGTGCAATGATAAAACAAACGTAACAGATACAACATATGACCCAGGGAGTATAACACCAAATGGTTATGGCTATGCTAAAAATGTAACTTACTATGGTGCTACACAAAGATTAGTAAGTACAAGTAATAGTGCTGGAGGCACGGGTCCTAGTTTAAAATGTAATGGAGAATTAAGTAAAATAAATTCAAAAGTAGGCTTAATAACAGCGGATGAATTAGCATTTGCGGGGTACGCTTATGGATTAGATAACCGAACAACATATTTACAAGAAAATGCTACAAGAGATTATTGGTGGACTATGTCTCCTGCCTCCTTCGATGGTGGCGACGCTAACGTTTGGGTCGTTGTCGGCGGCCCTGGCTACTTCACAACCGACTCCGGGGTTTATCTCGGTAGCTTACGTCTTTCGATTTCTCTTAAGTCGACGACCAACGTAACTGGAAATGGTACATCAGAAGATCCTTATGTTGTTGAATATAATTAAGTCACATATGTGGCTTTTTTTGTTGACTAATTCTTTTGAGATTTATATACTTTTGGTGTAGGAGATGATTTGATGGGTTTAGTTGTTAAGAATGTTAATAAGTCTTTTGGAGATAAGCATGTTGTTGATAATATTTCTTTTGAGTTAAAGAAACCTGGTGTGTTCGGACTACTTGGTACTAATGGTGCTGGTAAGACTACTACTATAAGAATGATTTTAGGTATTATTAAGAAGGATAGTGGTGAGATTACTTGGGATGGTAAAGAGGTTACTAGGGGTAATGTTAATTTTGGGTATTTACCAGAGGAGAGAGGGTTGTATCCTAAGAGTACTGTTTATGATCAGTTAGTTTATTTTGCTAATTTAAAGGGATTAGGTAAGAAAGAGGCTGATGAGGCGGTAAGGTACTGGTTAGGTAAGCTTAATTTGATGGAGTATATTAATAGTCCGGCTGAGAAGTTATCTAAGGGTAATCAACAGAAGGTACAGTTTGTTACAGCGATGCTTCATAATCCGGATTTGATAGTGTTAGATGAGCCTTTTAGTGGACTTGATCCAGTTAATACTGAGGTTTTGAGTAATATTATGAAGGAGTTAGTTTCTGAAGGTAAGTATATTATTATGTCTTCTCATCAGATGGGTGTTATTGAGGAGTTTTGTTCTGATTTGGTTATTTTAAATAGGGGTAAGACTGTTTTGAAGGGTAATTTGAAGAAGATTAAGGATAGTTATGAGACTAATAAGGTTATGCTTGAAACTGATGATGATGTTAAAGATATATTAGATAGGTTAAAGTTAGATGTTGTTAGTGAGGGTGAAGGGGTTTATATGATAGGTGCTGAGGCACCGGATAGGGATAGGTTATTGAAAGAACTTGTTAGGTGTAAGATTAATGTTAAAACATTTAGTGTGGTTAAGCCTAGTTTGCATGAGATATTTATTGAGAAGGCTGGTGAGTAGATGAAGGATTTATTAACTGTTGCTAAGTTTACGATTAAGGATATGGTTAAAAGAAAGAGTTTTATAGTTACGAATATTATTTTTTTAGCGGTTATCCTTGTGGGGACTAATATTCCAAGAATTATGGAAAGTTTTAGTAAGGATGATGAATTATCTAGATTACTTTTGGTTGATGAGGGTAATATTTTGGGGGATTATTTATCTGGTCTAGAAGATAGTAAAGATTATGGATATGATATAAAGGTTATGTCTGGAGAGTATAATAAGAGTGATGCTCAGAAAGCACTTGATAATGATGAGTATGATGAGGTTTTAAGTTTCCGTTTAGATAATAATACGGTTTTGTTTGAGGATTATCGGGCAGATATGAGTTTGGTTGGATCTAATGCTGAGGTTATTGTTAATCAGGTTACTAGTGCTTATTATAATATGAAGTTAATGTCTTTGGGTTTATCACAAGATGAGTTAAATGCACTTAATGTAAGTTTTAAACTGAATACTAATTATTTGTCTAATTCTGATAGTGGTAATAGTACATTTGCGATGATGATGTTTTCGATAGTGTTATTTTATGCAGTGTTCTTTTGTGCTAGTCAGGTTTCTTCGTCTGTTACGACAGAGAAGACTTCTAAGATTATTGAGAGTTTGACGACGTCAACAAGTCCTAAGAATATAGTTTTAGGTAAGACTTTGGGTGTTGGGTTTACTGGATTATGTCAGCTAGCTGTGCTACTTATTTTTGGAGTTATTTGTGCTAAGTCATTTTTACCTGGTGATATTTTAAAGGGAGTAATTAATTTAGATTCAATTACTATTGGAGTTTGGGTTATTGTTTTTCTTTATTTCGTTTTAGGGTATGCTTTGTATGCACTTATATTTGCACTTACCGGTTCTTTGGTGCAGAAGCCAGAGGATATTCAAAGTGCGAATAGTCCAGTGTCAATGCTTTCTGTGTTTGCCTTTTATCTAGCTTATTTTTCAATGATGAATTCTAAGAGTAGTGTTAGTGTGTTTGCTTCGTTATTTCCTTTTTCTTCACCATTTAGTATGCCATCAAGATATATGCTTGGGCTTGCTAGTGTGAGTGATGTGATTGTTTCACTTGTTATATTAGTTTTGACTGCTACGCTTATTGGGTATATTTCGGTTAAAGTTTATTCTAATGCAATACTTAATTATGGTAATAAGTTTAGTTTGAAAGATATTGGTAAGTATTTGAAACAAAGATAAAATTATTGCATAAACATTATTTTTTGTGTATAATGTTTGTTGCAAGGCCTATTGGTGAAATGGTTAACACATTGCCCTCTCAAGGCAACATTCATGGGTTCGAATCCCATATAGGTCACCATATGTTATTTAAAGTTCCTTATTTGGGGGCTTTTTTATTTAATTGGGGTATATTATGAGTATTATTTTACATAATATATAAAGACAAGAAGGTTATTGACAAATGTTAAAAGTTACAATATAATACAAAGCAATACAAAAAAGCACTTGCAAATTAAGTGCCTTGTGTTATAATTTAATTATGATAGATGTAATTATCTGTCGGTTATACTTAAACAATAAAGAGATATAGTCTTTTGGGTTAGATGTATCTCCACATTATTTGGAATTTGCACCTAATGAATAGGTGCTTTTATTTTAATATGATAGCAAGTGCTACAATGATGAATAGTATTAGCGAAAGTATAAGTACTACCGCTATTAAGTAATCCATATCTTAAATGTAGATTTTAATTTATATGCTTTCATACAATCACCTCCTTGCACATATAAATGCGTGGAGGTAACACCTATAGACTATATCTCTAGTTGCATTATACAATATTATGGTATTTAAAACAAGAATATCTTGTGGAAAATTCTTTGAATGATAATATTTTTTAATAATTATAAAAGGAGATGTTTACAATGCTTTTAATTGATGGAAGAAAGTTTAAAGTAACTGAGGAGACTGCGTTTATAGGTAATATTAGTTATAATAAAGTTAATGGGTATAATATAAGATTCGAACTGTGTTTTATAGATGGAGAGAAAAAGGGTTATATTAATTTAGATACTGGGTTTGAAAAAGAGAAGGATATTAATTTGTTTCTTAATAAGGAGTATTCTGGGGTTAATTTTGATGGTTATCCTTTTATGTATTTTGAGGTATTTGATACAGTGAAGTTTTTGGATTCTGAGATTGAATGTGAGATTAGAATTAAGATAAATGATATTAAAGATGGTAAAATTAATGTAAATTTTGAAGTTGATGATGATTTAATTAAAATTAAGTATGATGGCAGTTTAATTGTGGTTAATAATATTTAATTTTTTTTACTTGACAGTTGAATAAACATTCAACTATAATGATAGTGGAGGAAATATGGATTGTAAATGTTTAGAGTGTGATTGTAATGTTATTCATGATGCAGTTGTTAATAATACTTTAAAGGCGATGCCTAGTGGTAAGGTTATTGAGAAAATTGCTAGTTTTTTTAAGGTTATTGGGGATAATACTAGGGCAAAGATACTTTTTGCTTTAGATTCTAATGAGATGTGTGTTTGTGATATTGCAAATGTGTTAAATATGACGAAATCGGCGGTTTCTCATCAGCTCTCGGTTTTGAGGGATGAGAGAATTGTAAAGTGTAATAGGGTTGGCAAAGAGGTTTATTATTCTTTAGATGATGAGCATGTTAAAGATGTTTATGAGGTAGCGTTATCTCATGTGAAGGAGATTTTAGATGAAAAAGTATAAATATAATATAAATAATTTAGATTGTGCTGGATGTGCTAAGCAGGTTGAGATTGCTTTAAATAAGAATAAGGATTTTAAGAATGTTGTTGTAAATTTTAGTACGGGTAAGATTAGTTATGAGTCTGATAAAGATTTTAGTTTGGGAGAGCTTAATAAGTTAGTTAAGGTGGCTGAACCTGATGCGAGTGTTAGTACTGATGAAGAGGTTAAGAAGGAGACTAATATTTATTTTCTTATTATTGGTTTAGTTATTCTTTTTGCGGGAATGTATTTACCAGTAAGTGATAATGTAAGAATTATTTTATATATTATTAGTTATGTTTTTCTTTTATATAAGACTTTTGTTAAGGCGATGAAACTTTTATTTAAGAGTCATGTTATTAATGAGAATATGCTTTTGACTATATCTTGTGTTGGTGCATTATGTATTGATAAGGTTATGGAAGGAGCTATGGTTATTGGTTTATATACTATTGGTAAGGTTTTAGAGGAGAAGGCTTTAAATAATAGTAGGAAATCTATTAAGGGGATTTTGGAGATTAAACAAGGGTATGCTAATGTGGTTAGTGATGGAAGAATCGTTAAGTCTAGTGTAGAGGATGTTAAGTGTGGAGATGAACTTGTTATCAAGAAGGGGGAACGTATTCCGGTTGATGGTATCGTGATAAGTGGAGAAACTAATTTAGATGAGTCTGCTCTTACTGGAGAGTCAGTTTTACGTTTTGTTAAATGTGGTGATGAGGTGTTATCTGGTTCTATAAATAAGGGTGATGTTATTAGAGTTAGAGCTACTTCTGAGTATGCTGATTCTACTGTTGCGAAGATACTTGAGTTACTAGATAATGCTAGTGATAAGAAAACTAAGTTAGAGACAACTGTTAGTAAATTAAGTAGATATTATACACCAATAATTTTGGGATTAGCAATTTTGGTAATTTTGATTCTTCCTCTTTTTGGAGTATCTATTAAGGAAAGTTTTTATAGAGGTCTTACATTTTTGGTTATTTCTTGCCCTTGTGCAATTGCGATATCTGTTCCTTTATCTTATTTTACAGGAATAGGCGCGGCTAGTAAGAATGGTATTTTGATTAAGGGAAGTAATTATTTAGATGGTTTATCTGATATAAAAAATATTGTGTTTGATAAGACAGGAACGCTTACTAGTGGAGAATTTAAGGTTAATAATATAGAAATTAGTAAGGGTAGTGCGTATAGCATGGATGATATCATTGATATTGTTGTTAGTGGTGAAGGGATGAGTAATCATCCACTTGCTAGTTCTCTTATGGCACTAGGCGAAAGTAGTGGTAAGAAGGTTACTAAGTTTAAAGAGATAGATGGCATGGGGATTAGTTTTGTTTATGATGGACTAGATGTGCTTATTGGTAATAAGAAGATATGTGGATGTAAGAAAAATGCTGATGTGCATGTAGTTATTGATGGTAAGCATGAGGCATCTATTATGTTAAATGATGGTATTAAAGATAATGCTAGTGATGTTATTAATGAGCTTAAGGCTCTTGGGGTTAAAACTTATATGTTTACTGGGGATAAGAAAGATATTGCGATGATTACTGGAGAAAAACTTGGTATTGATGAGATTAGATATGAGATGCTTCCAACAGATAAGTTTAATGAGTTTGATAGTGTTAATAAGGGTGGTGTAACGGCTTTTGCTGGTGATGGAGTAAATGATGCACCTGTTTTAAAGAGAGCAGATATTGGAATATCTATGGGTGGTATTGGTTCTGAGTCGGCGATAGAAGCTAGTGATATTGTTCTTATGAATGATGATTTGGGGAAGATTCCTTTAGGAATTAGAATTTCTCAGTATACGAAAAAGATAATTAAGGAAGATCTGATATTTGCAATTTCAGTAAAAGTTATTATTTTACTTCTTTCAGTGTTTGGGCTTGCTAATATGTGGTTTGCAGTGTTTGCTGATACGGGTGTAACGCTTCTTGCAATATTAAATACTTTAAGAATTACAAATAAATTTAGAATAGAAAAAGGTAATTAGTTATGTGGATAGGTTTTATTGTTATTTCAATTGTTGGAACACTTTTACATTTTTTATATGAAATAAGCGGTCATAATAAGGTGGTTGCTATATTTGCAGCAGTTAATGAAAGCACTTGGGAGCATATTAAGATTGCTTTAACGCCAACTTTTTTATGGAGTTTGTTAGATGGTTTTAAGTATGGTACTAGTCCTAATTATTTTATAGCGAAGAGTGCTAGTTTACTTGTTATAGTATTTTTAATACCAATTATATTTTATACTTATACAGCAATTACGAAGAAGGCAGTGCTTTGGTTTGATATTATTTATTTTTATATTACTATTTTATGTTCACAGTATGTCTTTAATTATATTGTAAATATGGAGACATTTGGTTTTGTTTATCAGTATGTTTCTGTTATAATATTGTTTATAGTATTTGGAACTTATATGGCTGGAACTTTAGAACCTGTTCATAATTTTTTATTTAAAGATCCAATATCTAATAAATATGGAAAAGAAGGGCATACTGAAGAATAATAGGTGGTAGTAGTGAATAATTTAAAAAAGTATTTTTTGACATTTATAGTTTTTGCAATTTGTGGATGGCTATATGAGGAGTTCCTTTTTATAGTAGAAGATCATGTGTTAGTTAATAGAGGTTCTTTGTGGGGACCTTGGCTTCCAATATATGGATTTGGTGGTCTTGTTGTAATTTATTTCTTTTATAAGTATAAAGATAAGAAGATTATGATAGGTAATGTTAATATTAGACCACTTGTGCTGTTTTTTGAGACAACGATTATTTGTGTTTTAGTAGAGCTTATTGCATCTTATATTATTGATTTTAGAAGTTTGTGGGATTATAGTGATAAGTTTATGAATTTCGAAGGAAGAATAGCACTTGTTCCGGGACTACGATTTGGAATTTTAGCACTTCTTAGTATTTATTATGTTTATCCTTTATGTTTGAAATTAGCAAATGTTAAAAATAAGAAAGTTAATTTTTTGTATTATGTGATTTTTGTATTATTTATAATTGATGCAATTTCAAGAATTTGGCTTGGTAATAATTACCATGTGTAGTTGATTTTATGGGATTATTTTGTTAGAATTGTAGGGAAGAAAGACGAGTGATTTTATGGATGATTATAAGAAACTTGCAGATTTAATATTTCCAGATATAAAGAAAAGTGTAGCTGATTATGAGAAAGAGTATCCTGAGAGAAATTTAAAGGAAGGAGCTAAGGTTACAAGATATGCCCCTAGTCCAACGGGATTTATGCATATTGGTAATTTTTATTCTTCTGTTATTAATTATGTTCTTGCTAAGCAAAGTGGTGGAGTGTTCTTTTTGAGAAATGAAGACACAGATTCATCTAGAGAACTTAGTGGAGCAGTTGAGTATATTCGTCATGTACTTGAGCATTATCATATTAATCCTGATGAGTATGAGTATCGTGATATTAATAAGGAAGCAGGTAATTATGGACCTTATATTCAGTCAGAGAGAAAAGATATTTATCATGCATTTATAAAAGAATTAGTTAGTCAAGGTAAGGCTTATCCGTGCTTTTTAACTCAAGAAGAAATGGATGAGATTAGAGCAACTCAGACTGCTGGTAAGAAGAGAATTGGTATTTATGGTAAGTATGCTAAGTATCGTGATTTAAGTCCGGTAGATGCTATGGAACGAATTAAGAGCGGTGAGAAGTATACTGTTAGATTAAAGAGTTCTGGTAATTTCTTTAATAAGTTTAAGTTTAATGATTTAGTATTTGGTGAGATGGAGTTTCCAGAAAATGATATAGATATTCCAATTATGAAGTCTAGTAATTTACTACCAACATATCATTTTGCTCATTTAGTTGATGATCATTTAATGAGAACAACACATGTTGTACGTGGCCAAGAGTGGATGAGTAGTGTGCCAGTTCATTATGAGTTATTTAAGACATTTGGATTTAAGATGCCTAAGTATATTCATACGCCTTTAATATTAAAGAAGGATGGAGATAAGATTAGAAAGATATCTAAGAGATTAGATCCAGAGGCTAGAATGACTTATTATGAGGAGAAGGGTTATCCAGTTTATTCATTGATTGAAGCAATTATGACAATAGCAAATTCTAATTATGAACAGTGGAGAGAAGGTCATCCTGATGCTGATTTTACTGAGTTTGAGTTTTCTCCTAAAAAGATGAGTTCTGCTGGAGCATTATTTGATTTAGATAAGCTTGATAATATTTCTAAGAATTATTTAAGTAAGTTAAAGGCTAGTGAAGTATTTGATGTATTAGATGAGTGGTCTAAGATTTATGATACTGATTTTAATGCTTTAATTAATAAACATAAGGATTATACAATTAGCGTGTTAAATATTGAAAGGGAGCAGAAGAAACCTAGAAAAGATTTTGCTTGTTTTAGTGAAGTTAAAGATAATATTTGGTATATGTATAATGAATTATTTGATGATGCTATATTTGATTTTAGTTTCTTAAAACATGAAGAGGATGCTAAGAAAATTATTTCTACTTATTTAAATGAGTATTTTGATATTAATGATGATAAGGATACATGGTTTAATAAGATTAAGGAGTTAACTGAGAAGATGGGTTATTGTTCTAATATGAAAGAGTATAAAGAAAACCCAGATAATTATAGAGGTAGCACTGCTGATATAAGTAATGTTATAAGAGTAGCGCTTACTACTAAGCTTACTACACCTGATTTGTATGAGATTATTAATATATTAGGTGATGCTGAAGTTAGGTCTAGATTTAGTAAAATATGTGGATAATTTGATAGTTATTCACATTTTTTCTTGTTTTTGAGTAAGTTTTTATTGACTTTAGAGGCAAGGTTTCATATAATTCATATTGGTACATTTTGATTTGCTTAATTATTTGCTGATTTGGGACGTCAAATGATAATTGAGTGATGAAAGGAATTATTTTATGAAAACATTTATGCAAACAAAAGAAACTGTAGAACGCACGTGGTATGTAATTGATGCTGCTGATAAACCTCTAGGAG
>OJAW01002161.1_pt1 | contig 10210 bp, 10 predicted proteins | sample 1589151 | NCBI WGS metagenome assembly OJAW01 (sample SAMN03283290) | human gut metagenome | biome: human-associated habitat; material: feces | host: Homo sapiens | place: Peru | collected 2012 | reverse complement strand
TATACAAACACTCACTAATATTTTCAAGGTGTTTTTTACGACAATTTTATTTATACAAAAAGAGACAATTCTTGCCTCCTACTTTGCTTTATTTTTATAGATTTTAGTTCCTATTACTTCACCCATTTTAACAATGGTTTCAATGTTTTCGTTACTATTATTAATAATTTCTTCATCAATGTTTACGTTATTAATTAGTAAGATAATTGTACTACCACCAAATTTAAAGTAGCCTTTTTCTTCCCCTCTTTTAAATTTACCACTTGTTTTTTCATTAATAATTTTACCAACCATTAATGCTCCAACTTCACACATATAAATATCCCCAAAGTTTTTTGTATGAAGAAGTGATACTTCTCTGCTATTTTGAATAAATACTTTTTTATTTTCTACTGCAATAGGTCTTACTGTATGAAGTCGTCCTTTTATTATTTTTTCACCAGTTAAATTTCCATCATCGATAAATATGTAGTGATGGTAGTCAGATACTCCTAATCTAAATACTAAGGCATATCCATCTTGAAAACCTTTTACTTCTTCTCCAAATAAATCATTTAAACTATAGGTGCTTTTTTTAATTTTAAAACTATTTTTATCAGTTATTTTATAGACACTTAGTTTGGAATCAGCTGGACTTATTAAATTAGAGATATCTTTGTCAATTTTTCTTCGTCCTTCTTTGATCTTTCTTGTAAAAAAGTCATTAAAACATTTATATTCTTCTTCATTATAATCGTTCATATCAATATTATTCTTAATAATAAAATTTTTGATCATACCTTTAGATAGTGATGAATTCATAAAAACTCCACCAATTTTACTAACTAATGGTAGGTATAAAAATTTTAGTAAGCATCTACCAAAAGCGTTTTGATAAAGAAAACATGTGAATTTATCTTCTTTTTCATAATATATTGTTTGGTCGTTTCTTTTTTTATATTTGTTTTCCATAATAGCTCCTTGCGTTGATTATACGATATTTTAATTAAGCATTTTTTACAATTTTAAAAGTTACATTTTCTGAAGATTCTGATGGAAGCATATTATTTTCTGGCTCTCCACCTTTTACAACTTTATAAATTTCGTTATCATCATCATAATCATAAGTCCACTCTAAGGAAGTAACTTCTTTTTCGGCATTTGCACATTCCCATTCTTTTTCAGTAGGTAGTCTATATCCATTTGCTTTTTTATCAAAATATATATGGTCATTTTTTAAAATATATGCTGGTTTTAGTTTATTTTGCAAACTTAATTCATTGCAAAAAGTTATTGCGTCATACCAGCTAACGTTAGTAACTGCTTCATCATCTTCTCCATCAATATTTAGTTTAGTAACATGATTATAAACTTTGTTAGTTATTTCATCACTTATATAAAATTTATCACACTCTTCGTTTTTAATAAGTGTCATTTCTTTTACTAAGTTAATGCTTTCTTTGTTAGCTTCTTTTAGATAGTATTTTCTGTATTCAACTATTCCAAATACGATAATAATTAATAGCAATGCTATAAATATAAGTTTTTTCATTAAAATCACCTACTTAAATTATATAGTTTTTAAAACTATTAAGTCAAGAAAAAAGACTACTTTGCAGTGTAGCCTCCGTCAATTGAGATTATTGCTCCTGTCATAAAGCTTGATTCTTCACTAAGTAAGAATTTAACTAATGTTGCTATTTCATCATCTGTTCCTAGTCTACCGATAGGCATATCTTTAGCCATTATTTTTTTGTATTCGTCTGGTACTCCAGATAGAATTGCTGTATCAACAAATCCTGGAGCAATAGCGTTTACTCTAATATTATTTTCAGCATATGCTAGAGATAATGTTCTAGTCATTTGATTAATAGCTCCTTTTGATGCAGTGTATGCGAAACTGTTTGGTGCTCCAACTAATCCATACATAGAACTGGTGTTTACGATGCTTCCACCACCATTTTTGATCATGTATGGAATTACATATTTATTTACTAAGAAAATACCAGTTTGGTTAACTCCAATTACTTTATTCCATTCTTCTAAAGTAACATCTGCAGGTTTATTAGCTCCACCGCCAATACCTGCGTTAGCTAGTAAACAGTCTATTTTTCCAAACACGCTAACAACCATTTCAATACTTGTTTTAACGTCGTTTTCATTTGATACATCGCACTTAATTCCAAGTACGTTGCCACCTAACTTTTTACTAATTTCTAAAACGTTATCATTAACATCTAATAAAGCTACTTTAGATCCTTCAATAAGTAGTCTTTTAGCACTTGCTAGCCCTATACCACTAGCACCACCAGTTATTACTACTACTTTATCATCAAACATTTTTATCAACTCCTATTCTGACAATAATTATACTATGATTTTTCTCCTTCTACAAGCATATTTGTGATTAAAATGCCATAGCCTGTACTAGGTTTGTCAACTATAACATGGGTTACTGCACCAATTATCTTGCCATCTTGGATTATTGGACTACCACTCATTCCTTGAACTACTCCACCTGTTAAATTTAAAAGATTGTTATCTGTTATTTCAAAGTGAATATTTTTGATAATGCCTTCTTTTTTATTATCTATATTGATTTCAAAGGCTTCTTTCTTTTCTTTATTTATAACTGTTAGAATATATGCTTTACCCAGTTTAATATCATTATACGATCCAACTTCATATGTTTCTTTATTACTTGTATCTTTTGTATAGATACCGTATATTCCATTTATTGTATTTTTAACTAGATTTCCATAAATGTCATTACTATAGAATTTGGCATTTTTAGTACCAGCATAGCCTTTAGCACTTGGTTCTATATTGGTAACACTACTTCTAAAGATGGTTCCTTTTTTTACTTCGATTCTTTTCATACTAGCACTTTCAACTATTTCATGGCCTAATGCTCCATATATTTTAGTTTCTGGATCAACATAAGTAAGCGTGCCTATACCGCTTATTCCATCTTTTACATATAAACCAGTTCGGTAGTTATCACCATCTTTATAGAGATTAAAGATAACATCAAAGGATTCACCATCCCTTTTTATTCCAATGGTAACCATATTATTTTTAACGTTTTTAGATACTTCTTTAGTTAGTTCATTTATTGATGAGACTGGGGTATTTGCTACTTTATAGATTATATCACCAACTTTTAAATTGTTATTGTTAAGTTTTCCACCAACTCTATAGAAACCGACAATCATTATTCCATTACTTTTTATGTCTATTCCAATACTTTCTCCACCTGCAATTACTTTATTTGAGTATGCTAAAACATTTAAGGGCATTATTAAAAGTATTAAATATATAATTATTTTTTTCATATACTTCACCATTAATAGTATGGCTTAAATATATAAAAAAACATAACCAATTAATGGCTATGTTTAGTATTATAGTTATCTAGAGATGCAATAAGAACTGCTCCACATGCATTACCTAAGATCATAAATAATATTGAAATTACAGCCTTAATAGACCAAGCATGGGCTAAAGATATGTAGAACATATTAGCAATTGAGTGCTCAAATCCAGCTATTATAAAAACTACTACGCATATTATTACTGATAAACATTTGACTAAATAACTTTCACTTTTCTTAAAGTTATTTACGGCAATATACATAAGTATTCCGCAAAATATAGCCAAGATAAACACACTTAAATAGTTATCATTTACCTTTATATCTACTAAGTTTCTTGCTTTACTAGATATTGTACTTATTCTGGTAAAAGTAATGCCTAAAGCACATATAAAAGTACCAATGAAGTTACCTATAATAGTTGAGATAAGTTTTAGAATATAACTTTTTTTATTAATTAAGATATAACCAACCATTCCCGTAAATAGATTCATTTTATATATACATATTGTAAGTAAACCTACAGAAAATAAGCATGCACCTATAAAACTATTTGCTGAATTTAGATAAACTGTTCCCCCAATACCAATCATAGCACCAGCAAAAATGCCTTTAACTAGATCTATTAATAATTCTTTTTTCATTTATACCTCCTAAGCTTTAACCAAAACCATATTATTCTGGCTTATCTCTTTATTAAGGTAAACACTTCTCATAGATAATAAACTTTGATAATATTCTTTTAACTTAGCATCTTTTAAAGGAAGCTTATTAAATTTATTTATAAATTCATTACCCTTCTTCTCATTATGCGCCATATAATACCTCTTAGCATATATAAGAAGAACCATACCTGTATTAAACGTATCAAAACCTAAAGAAGCACAAGCCTTAGTAACCGAGATATCTTCATCACTTACCTTTAACGACACCATATCAAATAAGTGCTCATATTCTTTATCAAAATTTACAATTTGTTTAATTGTAAGCTTATCTTCTTCACTAGGTTTATTATTAATACTAGTTAAAAGCCCATCAAAATCATATACAAATTCTTCAGTACTAGCTAAATCCTTACTTATATTAAATACTTCTAATGCTTTTTTCTTCATACCTAGTTCACTTAATATAATTGTATATTTGATCAACAAACTTACATCTATTTTAGAAGCTGCAATAAGCTTTTCAATAACATTTAATGCTTTCTTAAAGTCATTTTGTTTTATATTGATATCTAACATAGAAAATAACTCTTTTAATTTATCATTATCTATTTTAATAGTTCTAACTAAAATAAGTTTCTTATTTGAATCTTCACCTATAATAACATACTTTATTCCTCTAATCTTAGCTTCATTAATTAACCTATATACATCTTTATTATATGGGATAGTAATCATAAGCCTATCATTATTTAATGCATCAAAATACTTATCATCCTTACAAGCATCATTAAGCATAATTACTAAACTATTTATATCAGCTTCTTTTCTAAGAACAAAAGCAGCTTCTTTAATAATTTCTAAAAGTAGTTTAGCACCTACAAAATCACGCATATTAACTCTTTTATAGAACTCTTTATAACATTCAGTTAAATCCATTCTAAAATCATTCATTTTAATCATATTTAAAGCAAGCATAACATTAGCATGCATTTTATCCCCAATATGTTCATTATACTTAATAACTCGTACTAGTAAATCTTCATAATCACTCTTAGATAAAGATATTAAATATTTATTAAGAATTGCTAAACTCTTATCTATTTGGCCACTCATTAAATTATCTACAAAGTCATCATATAAATTTTTATTAGTTTTAGCATCAATTATCTCCTCTGTTAGTATACGAATAACCGAATTTTCATTACTTAATCTCTCAGCTTCTTTAAAATTATTTTTATCCAACGCATCAAAAACATTTACGCATGCTTCATCTGTTTCAATAACTTCTATTTTTCCCAAAATAACACCAAGTAACTTATGAACATAACTATAATATTTATCACATCTATAATTACTTATTATATCTCCAGTAAGCTCATAAGCTTCCTCATATCTGTTTTGCCTAATTAACTCCTCTACCTTATTACGATTAGCTATATCAAAGCCTTTTATTAAATAATTAAAAGTTTTTAAAATAGATAGAGCATATGATCTAAAACTAGGCTCATCATTTGGAATTTCAGCAATCTTATTAGATGCAGCATAAAACGAGTTAGAATAAAATAGACCTCTAATTTTATTCATTGTATAAGAAAAATTATTATTTGGATGCAAGGATTTAATCTCATCAAACATCAAATTATCTGCCTTAACCTTATATTCATCTGGTAATTTTTTAATATAACTAAAAAGTAATAAAATAAAGTTTATATCATTCTGATTCGTAAAATGTTTTTTACCCTTCCAATACATCCCATGATATAGTTTATCAAAATAAATAAAGGCTTTTTCTTTATCGTCATACAAATACATTAAAAATAGTTCTTTTAAGTAATCCATATCATTTGGGTATAAGTTATAAGCATACTCTAAATACTTAATGCCAAGAGATCTATTACCATTTTTAAATATATATTTAGCATAATTATACAAATTTAACATAGCAATAGGTGTTAATGATAAACCATTATCAAGTGTAATAACACCTTTACTTAATAACAGATTTATCTCATCTAAAGTATAACCAGCCTTAATTAAATCCTCTTTATTCTTACACTCATCTTCAATTATAGCTTTAAAAAGCCTAGCATAATTCATTAACTATCACCTTTCATATACTCATATACTACCTTAAAAAATAAATATGTGCAAGAAAAAAGTCACAAAAGTGACCTAATTAACTACGTAAGGATCCTCTGAGGTGCCAGAACCGCCGGAAATTGTTAAAGATGAATTAAGTGCTATCACAGGGCGTAAACCGCACCGGTCATTAACATACATTTCACCTAAAGTACCCCACCCGACTTGCCATGCATAAGCATCACCGGAATCTTCATAACCATTGAAGTAGCGAGGTGACAAAGACCACCAAGCTCTTCCCTGCTCATTTTCCTGCAAATATGTAGCATAATTTTCAGATGGAAATGCAAGATATCCTGCAAAAATAGCTTCATCAGCAGTTAATAAACCAACTTTATATGTCAAATTACCATTTCCATTAGTTGTGTCACTTACAGTAAATTTAGATAATTTTCCACCATTGTTATCACTAGGACATTTAAGTGTTGGTGTTTTAGTCGTATCCAATCTATTAGCAGAAGCATATTCTGTATCATTAATTCCATACCCCAATCCACCGCTTACTGTACTTTTATCATTACACCATATTGTATCTGATATTTTGTTTTCATATGATGTAAGATTATTTATATACCATATTTCTAAATTTGTTAAGATTGTGCTTTTATTTGTATTTGCATGTGTACTTGCATAAGTATTAGCACTAGTACTTCCATACATAAATCCAATATAAGCATTATCATCCATATTTGAATTGAAAACCGTAGTGTAAGAAGTTCCAGAATGCCTAGCAAACGCTGCTGTATCATTATTATTTGCTGAAGAACATGGATTAGCTGAATTGGATGTATTATCATTATGAAGAATAATTTTTACTGAACCATCACCAGTTATTCTTACTATTCGCCAGCATTTATTTGCAAACTCAACATAATTATTTTTGACTGCTCCTCTAAAATAATAACTTGTTCCATAATCATCTTCGGTACTTGCAAGAAGTGCCTCGGTTGTATTTTTATTTGAACCAAGTGTTTTATAAGTAAAGCTATCAGATGTAGCACTTACGACGTAATATACATTATCTAAATTAGTTGTTGTCACCATCGTTCCTGCTGTACTTGAGCCAGCATTTTTAATGAAAGCAGTAGATATGTATTTACCTACTAGTTCTGAATAAGAATTTGCATATGTATCACTTGTTACTGCTGTTCCAGTTAAATTAAACTTAGTACCATTTGCTTTCCAACCAGTTCCATAAGTTATATAATATGATAAATAACTAGAATCTACACTCTCATTTTGAATTTCAACATCAGCCAAAACATGAGCACTAACTTCTTTGCCAGGAGTTGTTAGTGGTGTTTGAATTTCATTATTTGCAAGAATTGTTTCACTAAGTGTTAGAGTTCTATTTATAAAATCTGCATTACATTTGGTACTTCCTTTAGTTATTCCACTTGTAGTAAGAACCCATTTAGTACCATTCCATTCTACCATACCAGTTCCTGTAGTACATTCTACTGTTCCAGTATATGCATTTGTTGTTGGAAATGTTGTACTAATTTCGCCATTGATTGTTATTGCTAATGTTGTGTCTGGCGCATTCCATTTTGCTTCATAAAGTTCTTTTGATTTAAATGTCCAATAAAATATACTAACTATGCTCATAATAAAAAGAGAAATGAGCGGCAATTTTTTGTTCATAACTACCTCTATCTTTCTCTTTTATTTTATAACAATAATATTTATTATTCAAGTTATTTTTTTGTTAATAATTTTTCTAGTGCACGGTATGGAAGGGTTGCACATGTCTTTCTACTTTGTTGTTTGTATATCTCGTCAAAGGCTAATGCTTCGTCCATATTTTCTTTATCATATTCTTTTTCATTTACCATGTTATCGAAGTTTTCAATGTATTCTTTTGCTTCTTCTATGGTCATACCAATTATTTTTTTGATCATTATTGAAGTGCTTGCAGTTGATATTGCACAGGCTTCACCATCAAAGTAAGCATCTACTATTTTATTATCTTCTATTTTTATGAATACGTTTATATCATCAATACAAGATATATTGTTAGCGTTTGCTTTTAGAAAGCCATCTTTAGTTTCTTTATGAAAAGGGTTACTATAATTATCTAATAGTATTTCTCTTTTTAGTTCTTGGTCCATTATTCCATCATTTCTTTCATTATTTTATCTTTATTACTTAGGAGTTCTACTAGGTTATCTAGTTCTTCATATGTATTATAGAAGTATAAACTTACTCTAACAGTGTTTTTTACTCCTATAGATTTTTTTAATATTTTAGCGCAGTGATTACCTGCTCTTACACATATATTGTATTTATTTAGAAAGTATGCAACATCTTGACTGAAGATGCCTTCTACGTTGAATGCTACGATGCCACTATCAGCTTCTTCGTTTACTATATTGATAAAGGGAAGTTTTCTTAGTTTATCAACTAGGTATTCTTTTAATCTTTGTTCATGAAGCATGATTTTATCCATGCCAACGCTTTCTAGGTAAGTAACTGCTTCACCTAGACCAATTGCTCCAGCAATGTTTGGTGTTCCTGACTCTAATCTATGAGGAATGTCTTTTAGGTAAACTTCGTTTTCATTATCAAATGATTCGTTCATGCCTCCACCTAGTGTTAAGGGTTCTACTTCTTCTAGTAGTTCTTTTTTACCATATAGAACACCAATACCAGTTGGTCCACACATTTTATGTCCTGAAAATACTAAGAAGTCAGCATCGCTTTCTTTAACGTTAGTTTTTTTATGAGGTACACTTTGAGCACCATCTACTACAACAAAGATATTGTTTTCGTGAGCCCATGCGCATATTTCTTTAATAGGTCTTACATCACCAACAACGTTTGTTATTTCCGCAATGCTTATTACCTTAGTTCTAGGAGTTACTACACTTTTAACATTATCTAGGGTAACATGTAAGTTAGCATCTAGTGGTATGTATTTAATAACAGCACCTATCTTTTTAGCTAGTCTAAACCATGGTAATACATTACTAGCATGCTCGGCATTAGTAATTACTATTTCATCGCCTGGCTCTAAGAGTTTTTCAAAGAAACCAGTTGCTATAATGTTAAGTCCTTCAGTTGCTCCAGATGTGAATACTACTTCTTCGGTATCTGCTCCAATAAACTCGGCTATTTTTTTTCTAGCATTTTCAAATTCAACATCTACTTTATAACTGATTGAGTAGTCACCTCGATGAGCGTTTGCTGAGTATGTTTCATAATACTCATTCATTTTATTAAGCACACTTTTGGGTTTAAAAGTTGTTGCTCCATTATCTAAATATATGATATCTTCTTTAAACATTGGAAAGTCTTCTCGGTGCATTATCTCACCTCCATTTTGAGAATTTCTTTTATTTTTATTAATAACTTATTGTCAGTTATTATTTTAGTTAAATGTCCGTTACATATTAAGGCTTTAGCATCCTCATAGTTTATTCCTTTAGCTGTAAGGTAGAATATTTCATCATTAGGAACACTGCTTATAGTGACCATATGATTAGCGATTACTTTACTTGTACTAATTAGCATATTTGGTATACTTACTCCCTTGCCACCATTAATATTTATTAGTCTGATGTTTTCAAGTAATTCATTATCGTTTTTAGAGTTTTTAACGTAGCCATCTGCTGTTATGTTACTAGTACCTTTATCATTTATTCCATGGATGTTTTCACATATATATGCATTATTACCTAAGAAGTCAGTGATTAAACTTAAATTGTAAGTATCTTTGGTAATAAATGAGTGATTAAAGGTTACATTTGCATTATCTTCACAAGTAATTGTAATTTTACTGTCTAGTTTATCAATTATGTTAAAGTAGTTTACTATTAAGGAAGCTCCTTTTCTTATAATAATATTTAAATCAGTAATATTTGCATTAATATTAAGAGTGCTAGTGCCTAATACTTCTACGGATTTAATATCTTGATAAATATATAAATTATCATCACATAACTTATTATTATCTACTATAATATTATTCATTTTTTTCCTCGTCGCTTACTCTATTTGTACTAGGTATGTTAGAGTATCCCTCATTTTCAATTAGATCGGCTAGTTCTTTAC
>OJAW01002155.1_pt1 | contig 10228 bp, 8 predicted proteins | sample 1589151 | NCBI WGS metagenome assembly OJAW01 (sample SAMN03283290) | human gut metagenome | biome: human-associated habitat; material: feces | host: Homo sapiens | place: Peru | collected 2012 | reverse complement strand
CTTCACGTTCACCTATTTATAATATAACATTAATCTATATATTTATGCAAGGGGGTTAACTACAACTTTCTGGATCTATTACATACGGAGCATCTGGTGAACCATCTCCAGATAAAAAATTAACACAACTATCTAGAGATATAACTGGCCTAATGTGGGCTTCAAGATTAGTACTTTGTCTTCCAAATTCAAATGTTTGACCATTTACAAGATAAATATGAGTTTCAACACCATCAAATACAGCAGGAGACATTGACCACCAAAGTGTTCTATAACTTTGATTAGAACCATTCAAATTATACCAAATATTTTGAGTTTTTTTTAATGGCAAGCCACCAGCAAAAACTAATTCATCGGCTGTCATAAGTCCAAAACTAACATGTGTTTCTGTTTTCGAACAATCACTATATTTTATATTGTATTTATTTTCTTCAAACATACCATAACTACTAAATGTAATTGGATTGTTTACTTGCAAAGGACTACTTTCATTAATACAAAAGTTATTAGTTTTAGATAAATATTTAGTATAGTTTGGTAGAGCAATATCAACCCAAGTATTAATTATATTATAAGGATGATTAAAATAACTATTATTAATTTTAATATTTGGATTAATATCATAAGTTTCACAATTTAATGATGATTCCTCTGGATAAAAATTTTGCGGATATGGATAAAGCCCATTTAAATATACTTGAGTATTATTACACATTTTTTGTGCCATATAAGGATTATATATAGATGAACCAATATAATTATCAATTCTAGCATTATCTGTACCAGAATATAAAAGTTGTAATCCATCATTTTCGTTTGTTCTAATTATTCTCCATGACATAAACCTATCAGGTGGAATAGAAAAAAATGTTTTTTGAGTCGAAGTACACTTTGCATTGCCATAGGACATAGTTGTACCATCCTGGTCTAAGCATCCATACCAAGGATTTGCATATTTTCCAAAAGTAACCCAATTATTTTGAGTATTACCAGCATAATAATATAATGTTGAATCACTTTGTGAACTAGTAGTTTTAAATAAATAATCATTTATTTCATCATAAACTTTTGTAAAATCTGTACGTTCCTTAATTAAATTTTCTTTGGTATATTTATTAACTATATAATTTTTTAATGACATAGTTATTCCTGTTTTACCAAAACTATTAGATACATTTCCAGAACTATCTTTAACCCATAGATAATATCTTCCAGGTTCTGTTAATGTATAAGATAAGTTATACGTTTTTCCATTTATTTCATTCCAAGTTTTAGGAGTCTTATTACTACTTGTAATTTGATAACCATATAACCCTTTATCATCAGATAATGTAGCCTTTAACACTTTATTATTTACACTAGCGTTATTAATTGTGGGTTTCTCATCATAATCAAAATATAAATAACATCTATCGCTTCCTATAAAAGAAAATTTTACCTTACCAGCGTTATTATCATAACTAAGTACTTTACCATTATTTTCACAATGTGTTTTTTCTTCGTTCAGTGTATAATTGCCCTTTGGAATTTCATTTGTGGAAGTTTCTACTCCATTACCATCACTAATTATTATTGCTAAATTATTTCGTTTTTTTCCTTTTGCATTAGTTACTACATTTTTTCTTTTATAAGTTAAACATAAAGTAACAACTCCTATAATAATTAATGCGAACAATCCAATTTTAATTTTATTTTTCATAACTACTCCAATCCTACATAAATAGGCACTTTTGTTTTCTTAAATTATAAACATTTAGGAAAATTAAAGTGCACATTTATGAAAAAAAGTACTAGATTTTTTTATAAATTAATGCTATTATATAATAGTAGGATACGTAAATACGAGGATAAGTTTTCTCAAATGTTTATAATTTAAGAAAATACGAACAAGGAAAACACTGGGTTTGTGATGATTTTAGATATTTTGTTAATATAGTTTTTTCTATTCAAAAAGAGTTTACGTTTGTAAACTCATCTATGTCAAGAAAACAAAATGTTTTCTAAAAATATTATATGATGATAATGTAATAATATACTTATTTTTCTCCTTCTTCGAGCATTTTTTGAATAAATATACCATAGCCTGAATAAGGATTATCAACAATTACATGTGTTAAAGCTCCAACAAGAGTATCATTTTGAATTATTGGTGAACCACTCATTCCTTGAATAACACCACCGGTAAGAGAAATTAGTCTATCATCATTAATTTTAAAAGTAATATTTTTTATATCACTTGACTCATTAATTTTTGTTATTTCGATATTATATTCTTCCTCTTTTTCACCATTTAAAACAGTTTTAATTTTAGCTTGGCCAATTTTAGCCTCACCTACTTTAATTAAATTATCTGAATTTATTTTATCATTATAAATTCCAAATATACCATATCTTGTATTTTTTACAACATTACCAAATTCAAAATTATAATTAAATTTAGCAATCTTACTTCCTGGAGTACCTATGGCACTTTTTTCAATTCCTGTTACATAACTATTAAAAATAGTTCCCTCTTTTATTTCAACTCTTTCATTAGTATTACTTTCGACAATTTCGTGGCCTAAAGCTCCATAAATTAATGTATTAGGATCTACATAAGAAAGTGTACCAATACCCATTATAGAGCTTTTAACAAAAAGTCCTGTTTTAATAACTCCATCTATACTTATTAAATCAAGTTTTGTTTGTTTTTCTATACCTTTTCTAATATAAGTTATAGTTACAGATTCATTTCCAATAAATTTTTCAATAGCATTAGAAAGAGTTTCTACATTATCTACATTTATATCATTAACCTTTATAATATAGTCACCATTTGCTAAAGCGGGATTTCCTTTATTATACTTACCATTAACCTTATAAAATCCAATAACCATTACTCCTTTTGTATCAACTTTAATTCCTAAAGTTTTTCCTCCGAGGGAAACATAATCAGAATAAGCAAATATTTTAATAGGAATAAACATAATAATTAAAAAACATAATAATCTTTTCATATAATTATTATGCTCTTTATCTATATTATTATATTAACACTTTTTACCATTAAAAATTTATAATATACTTTCTTTCAAATACATCTTCTTTATTATTAGCTTCGTATCTTTCATTATAAATTTCTATTAAGTTTTCATCGTTTTCAAATAACATTTTTAGTAAAATATTTTTTCTAGTATCTTTACTTAAATCACTTTGAAGTAAATTAACTGGTGTATACGCTTCATCAAATTTATTAATATAAGCATATTTCTTTGCAGCCATGCAAAGTTTTATAATAAGAGTTACATTAAGTAATACTTCTTCATAATTAATTTCTCCATTAGGAAATCTAAATTCTATTGTATTTTTTCTTTTACTTTGAGCATTTTGAATATTTATATCAAAATATTTACTTTCTTGTTGAAGTGCTTTCATTTCATGAACAAAATCATCTAATTTAATATTATCAGCAAACTTATGCATAGTTATTGCTAAGTATAAACCATTTGAAATTGGTTTTGCATAAGATTTTAATTTAGGTCTTTGCGTTGAACCTTTACGATTACATATGTCAAAAAAGACATCTTGGGTATTAGTATACATAATATAAAGCATTTCAAGTTCTTTAACACTTTTAAAATAATCAAAACCTATATGAATATGGCCACCGCAGTCACTACTTGCAACAAAATCATTATTTTCCATAAAATCACAAACATATTTTAAATTACCCAAATCCTTTTGCGTATAATGAAATATTGGAGAAACTATTTCAACACCATTATGAATTGAACAATCAGATTTTATAGCCCAGGAAGTATTGAATTTGCGAATCATTTTAATAAGTTCTGAATTTTCATGTGAGGATTCTAATTCTACACCAAATGTTATTTTACTATCAACATCTTTATACATTGTTACATTATCTTCATATTTTGTTTTTTCATTTGACTCTATTATATCCTTAACTAACCCTGGGGAAAGTAAATCATAAAAATCTTTTTTGGGTTTTCCTTTGCTATTAACAAAAATATTTAATAAAATTTCTAAATTATCTCTTTCATTAATATATGGTTTAAGTTTTTTATAATACTCTAAAACTAGATCATAATTTTTATTATATTTTAAAATATCAATTTTATCCTCAATAGATAAACTTTCAAAATAATTTAGAAATATATCTTTTTTGTTTGTGTATCTTAATATTGGTTTAATCAAAAGTCCCTTTGATAAAAATTTATTAATATCATCATCTTCCATATAACTAACTAAGCTATTTTGATATATTTCATTAAGTGATACCACATAACTTTCAACTTTATCAAAACTTTTAAAACTAGATAAAATATCATAAATTTTGCTTTCACTTTTTATGTCCTTTAAAAGAGACAATTTATTATCATCATTTTCTAAAGAACATATTATTTTACATTTATTTGAATCGTTTATTTTATTTTTTATATTATTAAACTTATTTATTACAAATACATCATTATTAAGAAAAGGTAATATTTTATACTTTTCATTATCAGGCAAACTTTCATATAGTACTTCATAATTTTTATATCTATTAAAGGTTATTTTATTATCTGTATATTTAAGTATTTTCTTATATGCTTTACGATTTAATAGTAACTCTAATTTACTTGAATCAAATTTTAAATTATTTACAATATTTATAATATTCCTCGAGGATAATTTATTAATTAACTTTTTAGTTATTAAACCAAGTTTACATTTATCTGATAGTTTAGCACTACTTAACAAATATGCATATTCATTTGCATTTTTTATATAAAAGTTGCTATTTTGATACTTTTCTTTAAGCTTTTTAGGTAAATAATTACTTAATAAAATAGATAATTTTTTTAAACTACTTGGAACAGCAACTACGGTTACTCCACTTAAAATCAATATTAAGATTGCTGTTAAAGTCATAATTTTTCCCCCTTTTAATATGTATAAATTATTATATATATTTTAGTAAATATGTCAATAAAAAAACATTAAAAAAAGAGGTTTTAATTACCTCTTAGTTATTTTCCTTAATAATTTCTAATGCTTTATGCATTGTCATATCATATTTAACTACATCAATTGTTCCATATGCTTTAATTAGTTCGTCAACTGTAATACCATAGTTTTCAGCCATTTCTTTTGCTTTAGCATCAACTTCTTCTTTAGTAAAGTCAATATTTTCTTTTTTTGCAACTTCTTCGATTAAATAACGACATTTAACTCTTTTTGTAGCTTCGCCTTCCATTTTTTTATGAAGACCTTCTTCAGTATCACCAGTAAGTTCAAAATATTTTTGCATATCTAAACCTTGCATTTTAAGTTGTCTTTCATATTCATGGATCATTCTATGAATTTCATCATCAACAATTTCTTCGTTAAGCTCAATCTTCATGTTTTCCATTGCTTTATCTAAAACTTTATCTAAATGAACATCATCAAGCTTAGCTTGCTCTTCTTTTTGAAGTTCCTCTTTTACTTTATTTTCTAATTCTTCTTTAGTTTTGATATCTTCATATCCTAAATCTTTAAAGAATTCTTCATTAATTTCTGGTAAAACTCTTACTTTTACTTCATTAATTTTTACTTCGAATACTACATCTTTTCCTTTAAGATTTTCTACATAATCCTCAGGGAATTTAAGATTTAAAGTAACGATGTCTCCAGTTTTATGACCAACTAAGCCTTCCTCAAAACCTGGAATAAATGAATGAGTTCCAATTTCAAGTGAATAGTTTTCAGCACTTCCACCTTCTAAAGCCTCTCCATCTACAGTTCCTTTGAAATCAATTACAGCAGTATTACCATCTTCAATAATACCATCTTCCTTAACAATTAAATCTGCAAATTTATCTTGCATTTTTTTAATTTCTTCATCAATTTCTTTTTTAGTTATTTTAGCTTCTTCCTTTTTAATTCCTAAGTTTTTATAATCTCCTAAAGTAATTTCTGGTTTAGTTACAATAGTAAATTTAAATTCTATTTCTTTTTCAGAAATATTTTTAATATCTACTTTTGGTTCAATAACTGGATTAATATCTTTATTATCCTCTAAAGCTTTTTTATAACCAACTGCTACTGCTTCATCAACAGCGTCCATATAAAGACTTTCAATACCAAATCTTTTGATAAATACGTCTTTTGGGCAAGCTCCCTTTCTAAAACCATCTACTTTAGTCTCTTTAACTTTTTTCTTAAATGCATCATCTAAGCATTTTTCCCATTCAGTAGTAAGTTTAATTTCAATTTCATGTACATTTTTCATTTATAATTCTCTCCTTTTTTCTTTCCATATTATATAATAAATAATCTTTTTTTACAACCTTTTTTATTTGTTTTACCTTCTTTGAATGATGTCATCATTATGTGGATTTAATAACCTATTTACTGTATTTGCATATTTAATTGGAACATATATTACATCATATTCCCAGCTATATATTCCTTCATTAGAATTACAAGGTGTTTCAATAAAATTTGTGGCAAATGTATTTATAAGACTACAATTTAACTCCATATTCCTATAAAGTATACTTCTAAGGCCAGTATCACATACATGTTTTACACTACATCTATCATAAATATAAGTCTTTTGTTTAGCATTTAAATCAATATAATACATAAATACCCCCATTTCGTAAGCTATATTATAATTTAAATTACTTTCTTTGTAAAGATGTTTTACTTAGACTTTTTTTCGTATAATTTGGAATTAAATGTTTTCCAAGTTCATATTCTCTAAAATTATAAAGTCTTGGCATATCGCTAATATCTATTTTTCCAAATAAATATAAGTACTTATTAACCATTTCAAATAAATATTTAACTTCATCATCATATTTAAGATAATGATAATATTGCATCAAATAAAGCATTAAGGAATTGGTATTAACTATTTTATCATCAAAATATGGGTATGTACCTGTAACCTGTGTAAAAAGTTTGATATACATTTTAATATCATAATCTAGTTCAAAAGGCTCTAATAACTGTATATGTAAAAAATCATTTGCCACAGTACCATATTCTTCTAAATGATTAAAGCAAAATGGCTCACCATCAACCTTAAAGAAATTTTTTAAATCATAAGTAAATATTTCTCCATCATTACTTAACGCACTTATACTATTACCTTTTATAGCTTTCATAAAGGAAGCCATAACATTATTATCCTTCAAATGAAGTTCAAAAACTTTTTCTTTTTCATCATAAATATTTAAGTTTAAATTACTTTCTTCATCAAGAGAAAATATAGTTATAATACATTTTACAAATTCATATATACTAATGGTTTCATCTAAGGAAGTAAAAAATCTATCAAGAATATAAAGATAATCGTCATTATCATTTAAATTATGTTTACCTTCATAATTAGCATTAAATACCAAAGGTAAATTTTCATTTTTAAAATTTTCACAAATGCTAATTTTATTCATTTATTTTCCTTTCTAATTAGTTTTCTTTCAAAATTATCCTGTAAACAAATACCCAGTGATGACGTACATAAAAATCTGTCATCATCATTCTCCGTGAATTTTACACTTAAACCTCCTTTTGCTTCCCAGCTAAATAAATTACCAGAATAATCATCTATTAAAATATTACCTCCAGGATTAACTGCATCAGTCTTATCAATAATATTTGGAACACATATAGTTTTAACATCACTATATTTTCTTATATCAATTAACTTAGCACTCATTTCATTAAGTGAGTTTACCTTTGTTAATATACAAACATTGTATTTATTTTCTTTTATAATTTGGTTTATAAAATAATATGCCCTATTAAGCTCTAATGAAATACTTATTAAATAATACCAATCTAACCTTTCAAAAAAGGAAATTACTTTTGGTCTATCTTTTAAATCTATATGTTCATTTCTCATCATTTCATAAGCTATACTCATAGTTTGCCTTACTACTCCATCATAATCAATATATATATCTTTTTTCACATTTTCCTTTCTTGTGTATTTTTTACACATTTATATTTATTAAAAAAGTGCATTATATTGCATCATCTTTTTTAAAGTTTTTATTAAATTTATATATTTTTGCAGGTTTTTTGCCCTCGAAAGTTTCATACTTATTTGTATCAATAATAATGCCCTCATTAATAAGCTTTTTTCTAAAATTACGTCTATCTAATTTTTCTTCGAGCACAATTTCATATACTTTCTGAAGTTCTGGAAGTGTAAATTCATTTGGAAATAAACTTTGTAATATACTTGTTTTAGTTATTTTACTTTTTAAGACATTTAAAGAATAATCAATAATTTCATTATGGTCATAAGCAAGCTGTGGTATATTTTTAATTGAAAAATACTCTGCATTTGATGTTTTTAAAGTATTTTTTTGAAGTGATACATTACTTGCATCAATAACTCCAATAAAAGAAATACCAATCATTCTTTGTAAATTACTACGATCTAGTTTATCAAACATCCCACACATTTCAAAAGGAATATTTTCTAGTCCAGTTTTTTCCTTTAATTCTCGTTTTGCTCCATCCACTAAAAGTTCGTTATTATAAAGTGCTCCACTAGGAAGTGCCCAATAACCATTATATGGATTATTAGTTCTTTTTATAAGAAGTACTTTAACGTCTCCCTTTTCAACTGTAAATAAGGTTGTAATAACATGAATACCTATATTTTTATATAAGTTATTTTTTAATTCCATTATATCCTCCTTATACTTATATTATATGTGTATTTACTACACTTGTCAATGCTAAATGTAAAATTATTTTATAACCATATATTTCAATAATATAATTAAACGAGAATTAGGTAACTTTTAAAATAACTAAAAATGCCAAGTACTTTTATTAATACTTGACATAATTTTTACGTAATTATGATTACAAATTAATTTCTTTACTGTGTCTATTACCTGAAAGCATACCATTTGCAAAGTAATTATTATATTTTTTAGTAAATAAAGTTGCATGAATTACTTCTTCTTCAATATGTTCATGTTTAATAAGTTTAACTTTATTACCATCAATATCAATTCCGTGCTGTCCAATAGTCCATTCATCCATATACATAAATGTTTTATTTTCTACATTATAGAATCTATGTCTATGAACAGTAGTTATAACTATATTATTCTCAAAATACCATTTATCATAACATGTATGTCTTTTTATAAATGCACTATCGCATTCAGTTACAATATCAGTATCAAGTTTTAATGTATCTGGATTAATACATATTACCTTATCTCCCACTTTTATATCTTTAAGCATCTTACGCTTTCTTCTTTTCTTACCTTTTTTATCTTCTTCCTCAACATCTATTAATGTTTCTGGAGTAAGGCATTCAGTATATAAACAATATAAGTATAAATTATTGTTGTTACTTAATTTTTTATCGCTAAGAACATTAAATATATTATCTGATAGACCAAAGTCATGATAATATACAGACCCACTGGTCATAAACTCATTTCTTGAACAACTATTTTCATTTTTAAAAATTCCTGTAGTCTCAAATGAAAAAAACCATAAATATGATTTATATGGAGTACCATAGTAATAATAATGATTATTTTCCAATGTAAATTTTGATAGCATTTTAGGAAAATCTCCAGAATAAATACTTTCAATCCATTCACTCCAAGTCATATTTTTTTCTGCAACATAATTTACTTTATTTATACTAAAACTAATTAATTCCTTACTAGTACATTCTTTTTTACTTGCATAAATAACACCAGTAAATGATTTATTTGCTAGTTGTTCTTGACTTACATCTAAATTATAATATTTACCTGTAAATGTATATTCTTGTGTTGTTGCAGTTGTTCCATAATTAGATATGCTTGCATTTTCTACTAGTTTAACTTTTCTTTTACTATTTTCTGTTACCCAGCCTGTAGAGGTATTATAATCAAAATTTGTTTCTGTGCTAAAATTACTTGTTCCACTTGGGGCATTTACTGTCATAGTTATTTCTTTTGCTACTCCACTTGTTTTAGTATTTGGACTTACTCCATAGAAGTTGCTTCCTGTATATTCATAATATATATCAAATGTACATGTTGTTTCTACTTCTTTGCTTCCACTTGTTAATGATACAGTAAGCGCCGCAGTATTTTCTAAAACTGCCACTGTATTATTAGATTGTGTTTGACTCATATTAACCGCAGGTACTTGTAAATTTAATTGTGTCGCATTTGAGGTAAATGTGCCATCACCTGGACTAACCGAATTTACATTTACTGCT
>OJAW01002151.1_pt1 | contig 10235 bp, 10 predicted proteins | sample 1589151 | NCBI WGS metagenome assembly OJAW01 (sample SAMN03283290) | human gut metagenome | biome: human-associated habitat; material: feces | host: Homo sapiens | place: Peru | collected 2012 | reverse complement strand
AAATTAATGTTTTCCCTATGATTTTCTGTTCCTAAAGTGAAAAGCAAATGGATTGAGCTTGCCTTCTAGAGAAGAGGGGGATTTCCCTGGGGCTGCGTTCCGGTTGTTCCAATTGTTCCAGTTGTTCCAATTAATTTTGAGTGGGTTCATATCTTTCGGCTATCCTTTCTTTTTACTTCTTACTCGTTATTGAAATTTATGCATTTTTTTGCAAATTCATACAAAAACAAGTTTCTAATAAAATTTAGCACAAAAAAATATCAGCCTTTAAATGGCTGATATTTTCATTTGTTTTATCCATCTTTCTAAAATTAATGTACTGGAAAGTATTATATATGCTCCAATGTTTTTTGTATAATATAAAAAAGGACATGTTTGCCATAGCTTAAAACTATGGCGAACCTGCCTTTCTTTGTATTATACAAATATTTAAGTTGTATTTATAATGACCTCATCAAAAGAATAGAGATTGGAGAGAATTATGAAAACAGCGGTTATAGGTTATCCAAGAATAGGAACTTTAAGAGAATTGAAATTTGCATCGGAAAAGTATTTCAGAAAAGAAATAGAAGTCGATGAGCTTTTAGAGATTGCAAAAGAATTAAGAAAAGTACATTGGCTTACACAGAAAGATACAGGAATTGATTATATTACAAGCAACGATTTTTCATTTTATGATATAGTGCTTGATACGGCATTTTTGTTTAATATTATTCCAGAGAGATATAAGGAGCTTGAGGTATCAGAACTTGACAAATATTTTGCAATGGCAAGGGGATATCAGGGAGACAATGGAGATGTTAAGGCACTTGCGATGAAGAAATGGTTTAATACTAATTATCATTACATTGTGCCTGAGATAGAGGATGATGCTGATGTACGACTTGTGGGGAATAAATTATGGGATGAGTATGCTGAGGCTAAAGAACTTGGAGTCGAAACTAAGCCAGTGATAACAGGTATCTATACTTTACTTAAGCTGTGCAGATTTACAGGAGATAAAAATGTTAAGGATTTCCTTGAAGCATTTATTAACGCGTATAAGGCTGTGATTAAGAAATGTAATGAATATGGTATTGAGTGGATCCAGTTTGATGAACCGGCACTGGTTAAGGATATGACAGATGAGGATAAGCAGCTTTTCGTTACTATTTATAATGAGCTTCTTAAAGATAAAAAAGATTTAAAAATACTTCTTCAGACATATTTCGGAGACGTGAGAGATGTGTATGAAGATATTATTAAACTTCCATTTGACGGAATCGGATTGGATTTTATTGAAGGAAAGAAGACTAAAGAGCTTATTGAAAAATATGGATTTCCTAAGGATAAGATATTATTTGCAGGTCTTGTTAATGGAAAAAATATTTGGAAAAATCATTACGAAAAGACATTGTCTGTATTAAACGAATTAGAGAAAAAGGGAATACATACAGTATTGTCAACATCATGCTCATTACAGCATGTTCCTTATACATGTAAGCATGAAAACAGACTTCCGGCAGAATACCTTGATTATTTTTCATTTGCAGAGGAAAAGCTTGTGGAATTAAAGGAATTAAGCGAACTTGCAGAGTGCGATAATTTAAATGGTAATGAAAAATATCAGGCTAACAGACAGCTTTTTTCGGGTGCAAGAAAATGTGATAATGCCGACGTTAAAAAGAGACTGTCAGAGGTAACAGATGATGATTATGTAAGACTTCCAAAGAGAAGTGAAAGACAGAAGCTTCAGAAGGAAATATTTAATCTTCCGCAGTTACCTACAACAACAATCGGTTCTTTCCCACAGACAAAGGATGTAAAAGCCAACCGTTCTGCATTCCGTAAGGGTGAAATCAGTAATCAGGAATATACAGAATTTAACAAAAAGAAAATTGCGGAGTGTGTTAAGTGGCAGGAAGAAATTGGACTTGATGTGCTTGTTCATGGTGAATATGAAAGAAATGATATGGTTGAGTATTTTGGTGAAGCCTTAGGTGGATTTTTATTTACAGAAAAGGGCTGGGTTCAGTCATATGGAACAAGATGTGTTAAGCCACCGGTTATCTGGGGCGATGTGTATCGTAAGAAACCTATAACTGTTGAGTGGTCTGTATACGCACAGTCACTTACAGATAAGATAATGAAGGGAATGCTTACAGGTCCGGTAACAATACTTAACTGGTCATTCCCACGAGAAGATATAACAATTAAAGAATCTATTTCACAGATTGCGTTTGCTATAAGAGATGAAGTGCTGGATTTGGAAGCAAATGGAATTAAAATGATTCAGATTGATGAAGCTGCATTAAGAGAGAAGCTTCCATTAAGAAAATCTGACTGGAATACTGAATATCTTGATTTTGCGATACCTGCATTCAGACTTACATCCAGTGGAGTAAAGCCTGAAACACAGATACATACTCATATGTGCTACAGTGAGTTTACAGATATAATTCCTGCAATTGACAATATGGATGCGGATGTTATTACATTTGAGGCATCACGTTCTGATTTGCAGATTCTTGATTCATTAAGAGAGAATAATTTTGAAACAGAGGTAGGTCCGGGAGTATACGATATTCATTCACCAAGAGTACCTTCAGTAGATGAGATTGTTAATGCTGTTGAAATCATGCTGACTAAGATTGACAAGGATAAATTATGGATAAATCCGGATTGTGGACTTAAGACAAGAGGAGTTTATGAGACAGAACACAGTCTTAAAAATATGGTTAAGGCAGCAGAGATTGTTAGAAACAATCATAGATAATTGATATAGCTTAAAACTATGGATAACATATGTTTTAATGTATTATGCAAATGCTTTCTATATAAATATAATGTGAATGTCAAAGAGATTTAAATATATTTGATTAGGAGAGAATGAGAAATTATGAAAACACCATTTAGATATGATTATGTAGGAAGTTTTTTAAGACCGGAAAAGCTTAAGAAGGCAAGAGCTGATTATGAAGCCGGAGTTATCAGTCATGACCAGTTAAAGGATGTTGAAGATGAGTGTATTATTAAGCTTGTTGAAAAAATAAAAGAACTTGGATTTCATGTAATTACAGACGGAGAATTCAGAAGAGCCACATGGCATCTTGATTTTATGTGGGGCTTTAATGGAATTGAGCACAGAAAGACTGTAGAAGGAAACACAACATTTGATGCAGAAGCAGCGATGATAGATGATACATTTATGACAGGAAAAATATCTGTAAGCAACCATCCGTTTGTTGAACATTTTAAATTTGTTAAGGCATTAGAGGATGAGAACACTATTGCAAAGCAGACAATTCCATCACCGGGACAGTTTTATGCTTATTTTACTGGAGCTGAATTACTTCCTGCAACGCTTGAAATATATGGAACAGAAAAAGCATTTGCCGAAGATGTAGTTAAGGCTTATTTAGAATTTGTTAATGAGATATATGCAGCAGGTTGTAGAAATCTTCAGTTTGATGACTGCGTATGGGGTGGAATGGTAAATCCTAAGCTTGCGGCTGCACTCACAGGAAGAAGTGGTGCAGAGCTTGAAGAATATAAGAAGCTTATATTAAAGCTTAACAATGATGTGGTGGCACAGGCACCGGAAGACCTTGTAATTAATACACATGTGTGCAGGGGAAATTATCACTCAACCTTCTTTAGTTCAGGAGCATATGACGGAGTGGCAGATTTACTTTTTGGAGAAGAAAATGTAAATGCATATTATCTTGAATATGATGATGAAAGATCAGGTGGTTTTGCACCACTTGCAAAAATTTCAGGTGATAAAAAGGTTGTTCTTGGACTTATTACAACAAAGACCCCTTCACTTGAAAATAAGGAGCTTGTAATTGAAAGAATTAAGCAGGCAGCAAAGTATGTTCCTTTGGACAGATTATATTTAAGTCCACAGTGCGGATTTGCATCTTGTGAGATTGGAAATAAACTTACAGAAGAAGAACAATGGGCTAAATTAAAACTTGTTAAAGAAATTGCACAGGAAGTGTGGAAGGACTGCTAGAAAGCCGTCCTTTTGGACTGTAGACAAAGTCCGAGGTGAAAGCCTCGGATTTTTCTCGTTTCAGAATCAATTAAAATGTGATAAAATGTGATAAGCGCAGAAAAAAAGAGAACAGATTCAGATGTTTGGTATGGATGATTTAGTATCCCAAAATCATCTTTTAAGGCATCAATGATAAAATGTGCACAGAAAAGAGGATTAAGATGAAAAGAGATTTTAATTTGCAGGATTTTGGGACGGAAAATAATCTTATAGAATTTATAGAAAAGAGTCCAAGCGCGTTTCACGTTGTAGCAAATTTTACAGACATGCTTGAAGATGCAGGATTTGAACAATTAGATGAGAAGCAAAGATGGACTATCAAACCACAGGGGAAATATTATGTTACAAGAAATGCTTCATCTTTAATAGCATTTTCTATGCCACAGGAAAAAGATTTTGCAGGGTTTAATATAGCATCAGCCCACAGCGATTCACCTTCATTCAAAATAAAGGAGAATCCTGAAATTACAACTGATAATAATTATATATCGTTAAATGTTGAAAAATATGGTGGAATGCTTATGGCACCATGGTTTGACAGACCACTTTCAATTGCCGGACGTGTTGTTGTAAGAGATAATGACGGATTAAAGCAGGTGCTTGTAAATGTAGACCGCGATTTATGCGTTATTCCAAATCTGGCAATTCATATGAACAGGGATGCCAATACAGGAATTAATTACAATGCACAAAAGGATATGCTTCCGTTATTCGGGGAAATAGCCGATAAAGGCAGATTTGAAGAGATAATAGCAGAGGCTGCCGGTACAAAGAAAGAGAATATTATAGGTTCGGATTTATTTTTATATAACAGGGAAAAAGGCACGATATGGGGAGCTGATAATGAATTCATATCTGCTCCGAGACTTGATGATGTTATGTGTGCTTACAGCTGCGTAAAAGCAATTATAGAAAGTAAACATAATAAGAAGAATGTAAATGTATGCGCAGTATTTGATAATGAAGAGGTTGGAAGTTCAACAAAGCAGGGCGCAGATTCAACATTTTTATCGGACGTGCTTACCAGAATAGCAGTATGCACAGGAAAGGATGAGCAGGATCTGATGATTGCCTATGCGAATTCATTTATGCTGTCGGCAGATAATGCACATGCAGTTCATCCTAATTATCCGGAAAAAGCAGACCCAACCAACAGACCTTATATGAATAAAGGAATTGTTGTGAAATATAATGCCAATCAGAAATATACAACAGATGCGGTCTCAGCTGCTGTGTTTAAAGAAATTTGTAATAAAACAGGGGTTCCGGTGCAGACATATGCCAACCGTTCAGATATTCCGGGAGGCTCAACACTGGGAAATATTTCCAACAGCCATGTTTCAGTAAATACAGTAGATATAGGACTTGCACAGCTGGCAATGCATTCACCATATGAAACAGCGGGAGTTAAAGATATTGCGTATATGATTAAGGCAGTTGAGGGATTTTTTGATGAAATATAAAGTTCTTGACCTAAATCTAACTTGATGGTGTATCATAATTTATTTGCCCATATGAAAAAATGTATTAACTTTTTTTATTGACAATATTAAAAAATGACAATATAATTACCAATGGTAATTAACAAAGATAATTAATTTACATTATGATGCTATATCAATTCTGTATTAGAAATGAGGTATTTATGGAATCAGATAAAATAAAAAGAATGCTTGATGCGTGTTATCTCGCAAAGAGAATAAGGGAATTGCTTCCGGAGCTTCCCAAAGGGGTTACGCCTGCTTATATACAATATATGGATATAATTCATAAATTAAGTATGCATGGTGAAAATGTAAAGATATCTGATATAAGCGACACCTTAAAACTGCCAAGACCAGGTGTGACAAGAACTGTTAAGGAAATGGAGTCAAAGGGATACCTGTCAAAGTATGTGTCAGACGAGGATGGAAGAATTGTATATATAAAGATAACAGAAAAAGGGGAAGAATTGTCCGATAAATATGACAAAAATTATTATAACAGGCTTTCAAAATATCTTGATAATATTTCAGATGAAGAGGCGGATTGCATGATTGAGACAATTAATAAATTTTATAAAGTAATGAGTGAAAGGAGAATTGACATTGAATAATTCAAAATCAGATTTTACACAGGGAAGTATTTTAGGAAAGTTAATTCCTTTTATGATGCCAATACTTGGAGCACTTATATTGCAGGCTGCGTATGGAGCGGTTGACCTTCTGGTTGTCGGAAGATTCGGAACAACATCGGGGTTATCTGCCGTGTCAACAGGAAGTCAGGTACTTAATCTGGTTACATTTGTAATAACACAGCTTGCCATGGGTGTTACAGTATTAATAGCAAGATACATAGGTGAGAAAAAGCCTGCGCAGATAGGAGCATTAATAGGCGGAGCCATAGTTGTGTTTGCGATAATTTCTGTAGTACTTTTTGTTGTTATGATAGGATTTTCACATCCTATATCTGTTATTATGCAGGCACCAAAAGAAGCAGTATCACTTACTTCGGTTTATGTGCGTATATGCGGAGGCGGAATATTTTTTATTGTTGCATATAACCTTCTTGCAGCAATATTCAGAGGGCTTGGAGACAGCAAATCTCCCCTTATATTTGTGGCCGTTGCATGTGTGATTAATATTGCAGGTGACCTTATTCTGGTAGCAGGACTTAAAATGGATGCTGCCGGAGCTGCGATAGCTACAGTATTTGCACAGGCAGTCAGCGTAGTATTGGCATGTATTATGCTTTTTAAAAGACATCTGCCATTTAAGATTACCAAAAAAGATTTCAGATTTAACATGCATTGTAAGAGAGCGTTAAAGATAGGTCTGCCTCTTGCACTTCAGGAATGTCTTACACAGGTTTCATTTCTTGCATTATGTGCCTTTGTAAACAGGCTCGGACTTGAAGCTTCATCAGGATATGGAGTGGCATGTAAGCTGGTTAATTTTGCAATGTTAATTCCTAGTTCACTCATGCAGTCAATGGCATCATTTGTATCACAAAATGTTGGTGCCGGTAATGAGAAGAGAGCCAGAAAGGCAATGTTTACAGGTATAGGAGTCGGACTGGTTATCGGCTGTATTGTATTTGTATTTATTATGTTTAAGGGAGACCTTCTTACAGGAATATTCACAACCGATGAGGCAGTAGTACAAAATGGTTATGACTACCTTAGAGGTTTTGCTCTTGAAACAATTGTAACTGCTGTATTGTTCAGCATGATAGGATATTTCAACGGACATGATAAGACCGTGTGGGTTATGATACAGGGACTTGTGCAGACACTGCTTGTACGTCTTCCGCTGGCGTATTATATGAGTATTCAGCCGGATGCAAGTCTTACCAAGATAGGATTTGCTGCACCTGCCGCAACTATTTTCGGAATTGTGTTAAATGTGGTATTCTATATATGTATGAATAAAAAGGCAGAGGCAACAAATAATGTCAGGATAAAAGAAGAATAAAGATACCGTCACTATAATGCTTGCCCAGGGACTTAATCCTTTTATTTTGACACAAGGGTATTCATTTATTTTGGTGAGCTTTGTATTGGTCGGAACGGTGTTTAATATTGTGCTTGATCCGCTGTTTATATTTACATTTGGAATGGGAGTAAGCGGTTCAAGTCTTGCAACGGTATTATCACAGATGTGTTTCGTGCTGACACATTTTCTGGGCTTTAAAGGAGCATATATGTCTGAGGGAATAGCAGATTTCGTAGCCGGGATAGTTACAACACTGGTTATATTTACAACATTTCCAAAGGTATTTAAGATGCGCGAGCAGGAAGTTAAGGGAATGTGATTACAATAAAATAATATTTAATAAACAGCATATAACAGTTGACAACAGATGCTAACTGTTATATGCTGTTTATTGTTAAAGGAGACAGATAATATGCATATTATTTTAAATCACTCTTCAATGGTTCCTATTTATGAACAATTGATGGAACAGATTAAATCAGAAATACTTAATTCTAATTTGAAAGAAAATGAGGCACTCCCATCGGTAAGGACGCTTGCGGGTGAGCTTCGCATAAGTGCTCTCACAGTCAAAAAAGCTTATGATGGGCTTGAAGAAGCTGGTTTTGTAACAACAGTCCATGGAAAAGGAACTTATGTAACGGCCACGGATAAACAGGTAGCAGTTGAGGCAAGGAGAAAGGCGGTAGAAGACGATTTCATGAAAGTAATAGATAAAGCCAGAACAATAGGCATGAATGATAATGAAATAATTGAAATTGTCAATCTGCTGATAGGTGATTATTAAATGATAACATTTGAAAATGTCAAGAAAAGTTATGGAGATTATATATTTGACGTTCCGTCTATGAATATTCCACAAGGCATAATAACAGGACTTGTAGGTAAAAACGGAGCGGGTAAAAGTACCGCGATAGGGTTGGCGTTAGGACTTATAAAGCCTGACAGCGGTAGTGTAAAAACATTTGGAATTCCGGCAAGAGATTTAACTCCGGCAGATAAATTAAAACTTGGGGTATCTTTGGATAATTCGGGATTTAGTATGCAGTTAAATGTGTCCGATATTGAGCATATATTAAACAAAATGTATCCGGAATTTGAAAGAGATTATTTTAATAAAAAATGTAAAGAACTTAATATTCCTAAAAATAAAAAAATTGGAGAGTTTTCATCGGGAATGAAGGTGAAGCTTAAAGTTCTTGTTGCAATAACACATAAAGCAAGGTTATTAATTCTTGATGTAAACTGGTGTAACAAGATAGCCTGTATATAGAGTGTATACAGTTGATGTGGAATAGAATATAGGTACTGTATGCACAGATAATGAAAAAATATGTGTATGTAGTAGGGGAATATTGAATGGTTAATATAGATAGTAAAAATAATATAGATGGAAAGAAAAAGAACTGGTTTATATCCGATAAGAATATAGACTAGTTCTTTTTTTAGAGATTATTATATACACACAGGGAGTAGGTGAATGTCGAATTACAGCAGCCCGTCAAAGAATGCATTGATATCTGTATGAAAGATCTTTGCCAGAGCGACTAACTCAGACACTTTGATGTTCATGCGGTTTGTTTCCAGTTTGGCATAAGTGCTTTTAGATATGACAATACCCATGAGATTCAATTTTGCAATGACCTGGTCTTGCGTTAGATTATTTTTGTATCTGAGAGATTGAATATTTTTACCGATATCCATATCTGGTCTGATTTTCTGCATAATACGTTCTCCTTAAAAAATGAAAGTTTCGTTATTTGGAAACATATATATTGATTCTAATGAGTTAAAATTTTATAATGTTTCGTAATAAAGAATTATTTCTGAAAGGGGACAATCTATGAGCGAAAGTGAGAAAGAAAAAAAGATTTTCTTGAGTTACTGTGGCAGCAGGGATCAGGAATTATTGACGGGCAGAAAAAAGATGACATTGGGGGATATGGAGAGGTTTTCATTTCTAACAGAATTCTTTGGCTTGGAAAGTTATGGATTAAATTTATGGAAAGAGTTTGGCGATGATGTGGAAGAACCATTGGATGCACTGATCAAGTTATTAGATGAATGGGAATACGAAAACGATACGTGGATCGATGATGATGGAAGATTAGAAAGATGGCTGGTTGAATTTCAAAAGCATGCGCCAACGAAAGAGAAAAGAGAGAAGCTCCGAAAAATGATTGATTTAAAATATAAGAAGAGAGGATTACCATATCCAACAGAGGCAGACTTCGATTAAGGGGTCTGCTTTTCTTTCGCTATTTTTGAAGGGGGGTGATGCAGGTGGAGGTAAGTATCCATGAACTTTTAGCGGCAGCAAGGGAGGCGGTGAAATCAGATTATATCAAAGGCGAAAGCATTTTATGTGAAACCAGATATCATCCGGATACCCATTACATGGTAGAAATAGAGATGTTAAAAACAGATAACACGCTGGGGAAAAAAGGAGCTTATATCCGGAAATTTTTGACGGAAGATGAGTATTCTGCCATGTTACAAAAGCAGGAAGAACATCTCATAAAAATAAAAAGACAGGCCATTGTTCAAAAAGGAACATTGCGATATATCCCTCTCCCGGACAGGCTGGACAGCCGCCGGGAGAGGGATATTTTTTAACCGGCTGGGAAAGAACAGGGAGTGTTCCTCAAGCAGCAGCGGTATGAGAACCCCAGAGTTTCCGCAGATTTTGGGGTGTGGAAACTTAGAAAAGTGTTCAAAACAGG
>OJAW01002143.1_pt1 | contig 10253 bp, 7 predicted proteins | sample 1589151 | NCBI WGS metagenome assembly OJAW01 (sample SAMN03283290) | human gut metagenome | biome: human-associated habitat; material: feces | host: Homo sapiens | place: Peru | collected 2012 | reverse complement strand
GCTTACGGCGTGGGCACGGCGGAGCCTTATGACATTTACATCTACGACGGCGTGACCTCTGCATGGGTGAACAACGGGCCGCTTCAGGGCGCGAAGGGTGAGAAGGGCGACAAGGGCGACACCGGCGCACAGGGAGAACCGGGTAAAGACGGAAGCCCCGGTGCGGCTGGCGCGCCCGGCGCGACGGGCACGACGTTCACGCCGTCCGTATCAGCGGACGGGACGCTCAGCTGGACGAACGACGGCGGGAAGGACAATCCTGCCTCGGTAAACATCAAAGGCCCACAGGGCGCACAGGGGCCGCAGGGCGAACCCGGCGCGAAGGGTGAAACCGGCGCGAAGGGCGCGACGGGAGAGACCGGCCCGGAGGGGCCGCAGGGGCCAAAGGGGGAACAGGGCGCGAAGGGCGACACCGGCGCGACCGGCCCGCAAGGCCCAGCTGGCAAGACGCCGGTCAAGGGGACGGATTATTTCACCGCTGCCGACAAGAGCGAGATCGCGCAGGCTGCGGCGGCGCTGGTCAGTGTGCCGAGTGCTTCTTCCACCACACCGAAAGCGCCGGGGACGGCGTCGGCTGGTACCTCTGCGGCGTATGCCAGAGGGGATCATGTACACCCAAAGCAGACGGTGACGAAGTCGGACGTTGGTTTGGGAAACGTGGACAATGTATCGATCAACACGCGGCTGAACCGGACGACGAATGTGAACGCGGCGGACAGCAACTACACGACGTACATGGCGCGGGGCGAGGCGCTGTTTTCGACAGAGACCACGCCGACCGTCAACGGCTGCATTGCGTGGCAGTATGGTTAAGGCGGTGATTCTATGGGTCAAAAGGCAGAAATCAACGGAACAGGCTATGGCCTCAAGGGCGGAAAGGCCCTTATCGGCGGCACGGCCTACGCTATCAAGAAGGGACGGACACTCAAAGATGGGACGGGGTATGATATCGCGTTTGCAAAAAACATCCCGGTGACGATTCCTGCCGGGGTAGTATGGAGCAACGACGGAAGCGAGCAAGGAGAAGCGAGCCTTGTTACAGATTGTGGCTCGTTGCTCTTGAACGGCTCGACAATTATGGAACCAACAACGCTGAATATCAGCAGAAGTGATGCGTTTGTGGCTCGGTTAAGGAGCCGCAGCTATTACGCAAGAGTTTACATCGTGGTAAATGGCGTTTATAAAGTGAACGAATCCACCAATGACGTATACAAGGATTACAACTTGTGGGACTACATCCCGGAAGAAGCTGTTTCAGCAACTGTAAAAGTTGGATATTGGGTTGTGCCTATTGGCGGTTTTGGCGGTGAGGTACAGATTACGACAACATAAGGAGATGAACAAATGAGTACATCCGTTATTATTCACGAAGTGGAATACCCGGCTGAGATCAGCGGGGTATTGCAGAATCCCAAATGGGATAGGCGTGACACGAAGGCGATCACGCTGGAAATGACGCACGCACAGGCGGTGAGCCTGTTTGTGGACGGCCTCGCGTGGGGCATCAAACAGGTCAACACATATCCGGTTTTTGACGATCAGGGCCAGCCCACAGGCGAAACGACGACCGAGACGCAGACCTTTGACAACTCGGATTATTCGGTTGCCGGGAGCATCACGGACAACCGGGACGGAACCGTGACCGTCATGATGGGAAAGCATACGGAGTTGGAGATCGCGCAGGACGCGCGGGACGAAGCAGAAAGTGCTCTGGCAGAATTGGAGGCGGCTTATGACAACGGCTAAACTCGAGAAGATGAAAAAATCCATCACAGACGGGCGGATGGTGGCGAGAGCTGGAGGCATTTCGGTGACCACAGAGCAGAGCGACAAGTTAGGCTTTGACTGGAAGATCTATTCCGTCAACGACATCGTAGTTCGCAAAGATTATGTGGAGCAGGAGGTCAAGGTCGGCACGGCAGAGAACCCCATCATTTGGAAGGACGGCATGACGGCTTATCCAAACTTCTATTACACGAAGGACGGAGTCCGGAAGGTCTGGACGGGCGACACATGGGGCTTCCCGAGTTGGGATGATGAGAAGTTCGTCGAATTTTAATTAAAGGAGAAATGAGATGGATGATGGAATTCAGGCAAAGATCGTGGAGATCGACCAGCGCTCCAAGAGCAACACGCACCGCATCAACGACCTAGAGGAGGACAACCGGGCGCTGCATCAGCTGGCGACCTCGGTAGAGGTGCTGGCGACAAAGCAGGAGACGATCGAGGCCAATGTCAGCGAGATCAAGGACGACGTTAAGAGCCTCAAGGCCATTCCGGGCGGGAAATGGGAGGCGCTGGTCAAGACCATTCTGACGGCTCTGGCGGGCGGGCTTGTGGCCTATGCGTTATTCAGATTGGGGTTGAGCTGACATGCCGGGGAATATTCTGAGCGCGGACACGCAGTTTCCGAACTTTGCGGGGCAGGAAAGCCCCGCAGAGCAGATCAGGACGATCCGAAATTACCTCTACATGCTGCTGGAACAGCTGCGGTATACGCTGAACAACCTCGACGCCGGGAACTTCAACACCGAAGGTCTGAAAGAGATTCAGGATGCGATCTCGCAGCCGATTTTGAAGCAGCTCTCTGACACGGACGGGAATCTCGCAGAGCTTCAGGTTACGGCGGCGGGCCTCGCCTCCCGCGTGAGCAGCAACGAGGGCGATATTTCGCAGCTGGAGCAGACGGCGCAGGGACTGAGCAGCCGCGTCGGGGATGCGGAGGGCAATATCTCCTCCTTGCAGCAGACCGCGAACGGTCTTTCTTCCAGAGTGACCAGCGCCGAAGGGAACATTTCTACCCTTCAGCAGACCGCGAATGGGCTTTCTTCCCGCGTGAGCAATGCAGAGGGGAGCATTTCAAGCCTGAACCAGACGGCCAGCGGACTGGAGACCCGCGTTGCAAACGCCGAAGGGGCCGTCTCCACGGTGAGCCAGAAGGTGAACGGCGTGACCGTCACGACCGGGTACGGGCAAACCTTCTTGGCGGGCGACCGGATCGTCATGTCATCGAACGTCAACAACTACATGGCGATTGGGGCGAATGGCCTCGAAGTTTGGATCAACGGTATGATGAAGGCCCTGATTGGGCAGACATACGGAGCGGACAACTATTCTGTGATCCTCGGCAACACAAATCCGGCAGTCGTTCAGAAGATTTATGACGGCAGTAACCTGATGTGGATTGGAAACGAGGCAAAGACGTGCGGAATTATGTTTAATTTCAGCACAGGAACCTATCAATTCTATGGAACGAAGGTGGGAACATGAGCTTTACACTACCGGCAATGAGCTATGCGGACGGCATCAAGAAGTTTTCGACGGTGCAGTTCGGCGGATATAACCACAATTTAGGCTATGGCGACGGGACGATCTGGGACGAGAAGAACATGACGAGCGATCTCTTCCCAATCCTCTCCCCCAGAAAGGCCCGGTATCTGCGGAGGACTTTGACAGCGTTTCATGGGATGTACGCCCACGACGGACTTTACTATGTGGATGGGACGACGCTCTATCTTGACGGAGCAGCAAAGCTGACCGGTCTTTCAGACACGGAGAAGGTCATGGCGAACCTCGGGGCCTATCTGGTGATTTTGCCGGACAAGGTGTGGTACAACCGCCTCGACGGGAGCCACGGGAACATCGAGCAGAGCGTGTTGAACAAGGCATGCACCATCAAAAACGGAACGTATGGCGGCGAGGCCGCCGACGCGAACACCATCGTATGTGACAGCATAAACTTCGAGAATTACTTCAAGGCAGGGGATGCGATCTCCATCGCAGGTGCGACAAAGCATCCGGAGAACAACACCGGCGAGGGCGTCTATCTGATCGTCCGGGAGGTGGACGGGCATGAGCTGCGGTTCTATGAGAACACATTCACCATTGCTGAAAACGGCGACACGGAAACGTTGAGCTTCAAGCGCGAAATGCCGGATTTGGAGTTCCTCTGCGAGAACGAAAACCGGCTGTGGGGCTGCAAGGGAAACACGATCTACGCCTCGAAGCTGGGCGACGTGAGGAACTGGAACGTGTTTGACGGGTTGGCCTCGGATTCCTACGCGGCGAGCGTGGGCAGCGAGGGCGATTTCACAGGATGTGTGAGTTATCTCGGCTATCCCTGCTTCTTCAAGGAGGAATCCATCTACAAGGTATACGGCTCGAAGCCGAGCAACTTTCAGGTGATGGGGAGCGCGAATCTCGGCGTGGCGAAGGGCAGCGGACGGAGTCTCGCGGTCGCTGGGGAGACGCTGTTCTATCTGTCCCGCGCGGGGATCGTGGCCTATTCGGGCGGAATCCCGCAGAACATTTCCGCCGCGTTCGGCACAGACCGGTATCAGAACGCCGTGGGCGGCTCTGACGGGCGGAAATACTACGTCAGCATGAAAGGCTCTGACGGCTGGCGCATCTTCGTGTATGACACGGAAAAGAGCATGTGGAACGCCGAGGACGAGACGGAGGCGCAAGGCTTTGAATGGAGCGGCGGCGAGCTTTACATGGCGGCGGGCGGGAAACTCTGGGTATGCGGAAATCCGATCTCCGCGACGGGGGTGAAAGAGGATTCCGTTTCTGCTATGGTGGAGTTTGGGGATTTCATTGAGAGCAGTCCGAATAAAAAGGGACACGGGAAGGTGCAGATCCGCGTGGAGCTGGAGGCCGGGGCGGAACTGAGCCTTTCCCAGCAGTTTGACAGCAATGGGACGTGGGTCTTGGTGAAGAAGCTGACGGCGACTGCGAAGCGGAGCTATTACATCTCTACCCTGCCCCGCAGATGCGACCATTTCAAAATTAAGCTTGAAGGAACCGGCGTATGGCGGCTTTATTCGCTGGTGCGCGAGAGCTACATTGGCAGCGAATTATAAGGAGGCGAACTATGGCAAGACTGAAACAATATGACGAACAGGCGCTGATCGACCGCAGTCAATACGGCGGTAGCACCTTTGACCAGCAGCATTTTACAGACGATGAGCTGCGCGCTGCGGCACAGGCCAGAGAAGCCTATCGCACCGGCCAGACCGACATGAAAAGCGCGCATGATTTCGTGGAAGGAATCCGCAGCAAGTACGGCTATTCCGGCGGCGGTAACGGCAGCCAGTATAACAAGATCAGCTACACCCAGCAGACCAACCAGTGGAACGACACGATCAATGCGCTGTGGGATCAGATCAATGGTTACGGCCCGTTTCAGGATACGCGGGAAAAGCCGACGTATTCCAACCGGTATGACCAGCAGATCAATGACCTCTTGCAGCAGTATGTGAACCGGGAAAAATTCAGCTACGATTACAAAAACGATCCGCTATACGCGAATTACCGGAAGCAATACCAGCGAGAGGGACAGAGAGCCACACAGGATGCGCTTGCAGAGGCCGCAGCGGCATCCGGCGGGATTCCGTCGAGCTATGCGGCAAGTGCGGCGGCACAGGCGCAGAATTACTACGCTTCTCAGATTGCCGACAAGATCCCGGAGCTGGAACAGCTGGCCTATCAGAAGTATTTGGATGATGCGAGCTTGCAGCAGAGCAAGATCAGCGCACTTCAGGGGCAGGAACAGCTGGACTATGCGAAGTACATTGACGCGCTCGGCCAGTACAACACAGACCGGAACTTTGATTACGGCGTGTATTCTGACCGCTACAACCAGCTTGCGAACAACCTCGGCCTCGCGGCCAACCAGCAGAGCACACAGTATTCGATGGAGACGGCGGCGCAGGGCGACGCGCTGGACCGGGTGCAGAACTTCTTAAAGGCCGGCGGAAAGCTGGCCGATCTCGATGCGACCCTGATCGCACGTTCCGGCTTGACACCCGCAGAGCTGAAAGCCTACGAGGCGTACTACGCGAATCAGTCTTCCGGCAGCTCCGGCGGTTCTGGCGGTCGAGGCGGAAGCGGCAGTGGAAGCGGATCTTCGCAGAAAAACGCAAACGACCGGACGGCAGCACTCCGAAACGGTTCGGAATCTGCGGCGCGGGCACTGTTCAACGCAGCGAAGAAGAGCGGCGCACCGCAGAGCTACATCGCGAACCACTACAAGGAGTACGGATTCGACAAGAGCACCGGCCTGACGGCGGATTACAAGAAGTGGCTTGCGGAACAGGACAAGGTGAGTGGCTATGACCGGACGGCGACGCCCTCCAGCATTGCGGGGCTTGGCAGTTCGACCGGCAATGTCAGTCTGGATTACAGTCCGGACGAGGGCGTGTTCACCTTCAATGGGAGAGTTTATAGCAATATCAATGCTCTGGCCGATGCGATTGAGCGCATGGAGCTGACGCCAAGCCAGAAGAAGAAACTGCAATCGTCTTTGAGAGCATACGGGTTTGACATTTCGTTCTGAGAGGTAAGATATGGCGGTTAAAATTACACAGAGAAGCACCGGAAAAACGTGGACAAGCGGCACGAAGGAACAGGAGCAGCCGAAGCAGGAACAGGTTGAATCTGTGCAGTCTACGCCGTCCGGTACGGTGGAAGAACCGAAACGGCAATGGTCGTCCAAGAGCGGGAAAACAGTCATCACACAGGTCAAGTGGATCGATGAACAGCCTGCAAAGAGTGCAAACAGTCAGGCGGGGGCGTCAAACGCTTCCGCTGGCGCTGTACGCATGGAAGATGAGAAAGAGGAAATGCGGCGGCAACAGATCCTGGGCAGGCAGTCCGAAGACCTCCAGAAGCAGATCGACGCGCTGACGCAGCAGGAAGAGGAACGGCGCAAGAACACCAGCCTGTGGGAGAAGATCGGGCGCGCACTCTCCCCGATCCGCTCGTTCCGGCAGGAAGAGAATGACGCAGAGGACGCCATCTCCAAGCTGAAGGAGCGGAAGGCCGAGGTCGACCGGCAGTATCAGATGGACGCGAACCAGTACAAGGTCTATCAGACATATCAGAAATCGGAGCGTCCGGAAGCGTACACAGCGGAGAATGTCGGGAATTACAAGCAGCGTCTGGCGGCGCTGGCGAGCGTCTACGGGACGTGGACGAAGGAGCAGGAGCAGGAAGCGAAGGAAGCCATTGGAACGCAGAGCGGCGGGACGGGCCTCCTGAGTGCAGAAAAGAACGTCTGGGCGTTTGCTCCGTATCAGGAAGCTGTGCGGAAAAACGACACAGAATCTGCCCGGCAGTGGGAGCAGATCTACAACGCACTCTATACGCGGCTTTACTCCGAACAGGAAGCGATCTCGAGCGGCCTGATGCAGGGACTTGGGTTTGAGGCGCTTGGCGACGTACTGCTTCATACCTCCACGGAAATGGCGGATGAGGCGTATGACAGATGGGCGGAGCAGAAGCAGAACTACGCCTATGCACAGTCGGAACACCCGTATCTTGCGAGCGGCGCGCGCGTCGCCGGTTCTCTGGCGCTGATGAGCGGCGTCGGCAAAGCGGCGGGCGCTGGGCTTGCCGCGACGGGCTTGAAAACAGGCAGCTTCTGGTTCAACGTGGCGCGCGGCTCGCTGACCTTCGCGGGTGTAAACGCGATCCAGAATTCCGGCGCGCTGGCGACCGGGAACATCAGCGGCGGCGATTATTTGAAAAGCATCGCTGTGAGCGGCGCACAGGGCGCTGCGGGCAACATCGCGGGAGAACTTGTCGGATCTGGGCTGGCAAACGTTCTGCGCAAGAATGGCCTTATGACACCGTTCTTCGAGTTCGTGCGGCAGACGGCCAGCGGCATGAGCAACGCGACGGTCAATCAGGCGATCGGATACGCGGCGGCGGACAAAAAGCCGACCGGGCAGGAGATCGCCGAGGGGCTTGTGACGTCCTTCCTGTTCAGCGCCCTCAGCAGCGCGATTTCGACCTATGAGACAACGAACGCGCAGAAAGCGCGGATGCAGCAAGCCTATAACCAGATCGAGGCCAGCTATCAGGCGATGGCGGCGGGGACGGAGAACATGACGCCGGAGGCAAAGGCCCAGCGCGTACAGCTCATTCTTCAGCAGACGCAGAGCCTCCGCGCGGCGACGGGCGAATATTATATTGCGGGCCAGCAGAAGGCCGTCAACAACCTAAACTCCGCGCTGGACGCGATCGAGGATTGGGCAAACAACTATCTGAATGGCTATCAGACGGCAGCCGACGCCATGCAGCCCAAGACTGCACTTCCGGGCGGCACGACCGGCCAGATCCCGAGTACAACGGCACAGCCGCCGGTCGACCCAAACCTGACGCAGGAAGTCGCAAACGGCCTTCAGACCGCGATCACGCAGGGCGTGATTCAGGCGGACACGTCGCAGCCCATGACGGGCGGAGACGCAGCGGCGGGCGCGGCACAGTCTATAAGTCAGAATCTTCAGGCACAGGGACTGGACGCAAAAACAGCGGATGCACTCGTAAAAGCGGCGACGGAAATGCAGCAGGAGGCCGCGTCTGCGCCGTCAGGCGGGCAGAACTCCGTGCCCACGGAAACGGTCGCTCCAAAGCAGAACACCGCGCAGACGCCCGCGCAGGACGCGCAGGAAAGCACCATCGTGAACGCAGATCCGGCAGAGCACACAAAGGCGGAACAGGCCGTGATCGAGGCGTACAAGGCCGGTGCAGATGGGCAGATGCGCGGGTTCATAGAGAAGGTGCGCTCCCTGCAAAACAACGACTACAAAAACAAAATCAGCGCGGACGTTCACACGGAAACGACACGCGCCGCTGACACCGCCGGAGAGCTGACCGGAACAGATACGAGCGGATTCAAGAATATCATCAAGGGGAACGCGATACAGCACATCGACAGGCGGCACGGTGCAAACGGAAGCGCAGATCATTCAATGGAAAACATTGATGATTTTTCTCGCATTGGGTTTGTGCTGGATCACTTTACCGATGCGGAGCTTTTACCGTTGAATCGCGTGGATGCGGAGACTGCAAAGCTGAGCCGGGAATGGATGAACAGCGACAACACGCAAGCGCCGCTTGTACGTTTCTCCATGCCGGTGAACGGTGTGTTCTATGTGGTCGAAGCGGTACCATCCAGCAAGGCAAAGCGTCTGGCCGTCGTATCGGCGTACATCAGTGGGGAACACAAAGGGAGCACCCTCAAGCAAGTGCTGAACCTGTCTGACACGACCGGCAGCGGTACGCCCGAAACGCCCCTTGCAATATTGGATGCTCCTGAAAAGAGCTTAGCACAAAACGGCGGAGCTGTCAAGCAGACGGACGTGAGCACGTTGTCTTCGATGGCGCAGACGCTTGGGAAGAGCGGACAGAAAGCGATCTTCAGGGCATACGACAGCAAGACGGACACGGCGGAATACGCCGGGGAGTTTGTGAAGGTCTACAATGCGGCAAGGGCTGGGAATGACCTTCCGGAGACAAAGACGTTAGAGCCGTGGCAGAAATACGCGGCGGAAACCGCCGGAAAGAATGACGCTGAAAAGGTTGAAGCTATTGCGAAGAGCGAAAAAACGGCGTATACTGAAGACAAAAACAGCGTGGAATATGTCTCTTCCCTGCTTGAAAGCGTGAACACGGCCAACACGAACAATTACCGCTTCCGGATTCAGGATCGCGGTGATGGACAGTGGATCGGGACGATCACGGGAAGGACGGAGACGACCGGCGCGGTTCCTGTGGAAAATGCACGGAAGCTGACATACACAAGTCCTGCATATTCTTCGCGGAAGGAAGCGGTTGAAGACATTCTTGCGGTAGCTGGAAATAACAAACTTTTGACAGGAGGAACGAGCAATGAAGTACAGAGCGTTTCTGACAGACAGGGAGTACCAGAGTCTTCCGTATCCGGGACAGGTGGAGGCGGACTACTGGGCGGAGTTCCTTCCGAAGATGTGCAAGAGCCTGAAGGAGAGTGGAGAACTGCTGGGTCTGCTGCAAGAGGACGGGGAACGGCTGGCCAAAATGCAGGAAGATCTCATGAGGCAGGGATTGGCGCAGGATCAGGCGTGGGAGTTCGTGAAGGAGGACATTTACAGCCTGCAACCGGAAGTGGACGAGGACAGCGAGGAATACAGGGAACGTCTCGAAGAGGAACTACGGTATCAGTGGACAATGTCACAGGCCAAAGCGGAGACGCAGATTCCGTTCGAGCAGTATCGGAAAAACCCGGAGAACATCGCACTGGCGAAGGAAATGATGTCGTACTGACGCCGAAAACGGCGAAGGAACCAAGCGCAGACCTTTCGGCGACGGTTCAGCGTGAGATCACGGAAAAGACGGCGGAGTCTGTGTCCCCGAAGGGCGCGAACTATGTCATCCCGGAAGAGGGGTTGAAGCTGCCAAACGGCGAAAAGGCCCGTTATAAATCCAAT
>OJAW01002140.1_pt1 | contig 10277 bp, 6 predicted proteins | sample 1589151 | NCBI WGS metagenome assembly OJAW01 (sample SAMN03283290) | human gut metagenome | biome: human-associated habitat; material: feces | host: Homo sapiens | place: Peru | collected 2012 | reverse complement strand
AAACCGTATGCGGCGGCAGCATTACCGAAGTTGTAGTGCAATGGGAAGTCGATTACATGGAAACCACTTGCCTGAGAATAGTCTGGCTCATGCCACTTACCATTCACCATAAAGGTATTGTCGCTTGTTGGTGTTGGGGCATTGTCTGACTCACAGAGAGCCATCTGATGGTCATCCACACCTGTACCGCCATTGGCTTTATCAAAGAGTACCTGTGTATCCCAGTATTTCTGGCTACCATCCCATTTGTCGAGCAAGTCCTTTGGAGCCTCCCATGTGTAATAATAGCAAGAGAGGTTATCCTGACCACGGTATGTGACATCACTGTAACGGGCACAAACCTCACCATACATAAAGAAAGGTGCCTTGTTCAATCGCTTGTCCTCATACTTCTTACCGAGGGCTGTAAACTGAGGAATAAACTGCTTGCAGAATGTCAAACGTGAGATATGACCGGAAGTATCGATACGGAAACCATCGACACCCATCTTGATGAAGCTGCCGTAGCACTTTACGAGATAATCTGCTACGTAGTCGTTCTCGGTATTCAGGTCAACGCAGTCGCCTGCAATCTGAGCCCACCAGCGGTTAGGAAAGTCCCAGTTGAAGTCACCAAAGTGGTGCCAGTAGTTGTGAACATCCTCGTTCTTACCACGAACATTCTTCAACAAGCCAAGACGACGCTGATACTGCTCATAAGGGACACTTGTAAGGTAGTCGGAACCCAACTTCTCCTCGTTAGGAATCATACAAGCATTGATGAGTGCCTGAGTTTCCAAGTCGGTATTACGGTCAAACTCCTTGCAGAGTGTCTGCTCACCGAAGTTACCGGTGTGGTTGAGCACGATGTCGAGGATAATCTTGATACCCTTTTCGTGAGCCTTGTCAATGAGTTCCTGGAACATGGCATCACCGTCCTTGCTACCATCGCTGCTCTGATAACGGCAGTCTACATGCTGGAAATCCATGGCATGATAACCGTGGTAGTCGTAACCGGATGCGTTCTGCACTACTGGTGTAATCCAGATAGCTGTGAAACCCAATGCCTTGATGTAGTCGAGTTTGTCGATGACACCCTGGAAGTCGCCTCGCCAGCAAGGGTCTTTTGTTTCAATCTGCGCTGACTGGTTATCCCAGCAGAGCACGTTGTTACCAGTATCACCATCATAAAAACGCGTAGTCATCATGAAGTAGATACTTTCGTCTCGGAAGTCCGTACGATTCGATGTAAAGACATCGGTCGCTACCGACTGCATAGAGACGAGAAGGAGCAGTAAAGCTGCCCAAAGCTTCTTAGTAAACCTTCTCATAAATTGTGATGTTAAGTTAAGATATTTAGTTATTTATCATTTGTGTGCAAATATAATAATAATAGGTGTAAGCAGCAAATAAACAAGCACTTAACCCCCACTTTTTATATGCAATCGATTGCATCAGAGCGTAAAACATGATTGCACAATCGATTGCACAAAATCTTTCAAAGATTTCCGCCCAAAAGTTTGCATAATTAAAAACCTCTCTTAGACCATGAAGTAATGGTTTAAGAGAGGTGTAGTATTTTAAACCGAAAGTCTATTGTAACATAGCATTCATGCTAATTAACTTCCTTCCAATCTATGAGTCCCTTGCCCATATCATCTAATTCAACAGCCAAAGCTATAACCTTTCGCCCATCAGCTTTAAATGGTTCAACATACTGTCTGTCTTTTATCTGATGCTCAGCCGCCTTAACACCACCATTATTAGTAAGTTTAAGCTCAAACACATAAATAATACGACGAGTAAAAACCACCATATCTATTCTTCCTGTAGAGATTTGCTTTTCTACTTCGACCTTGAAACCTATAGCATTAAAAATGGTACTAATGATAAGACGATAACGTTCTTCCATATCCATGCTTGCCAACTTTTTATTGCTATACGGCACATCAGCTATCAAAGCCTTCAGGGCTTTCTTGGCTTCATCAAGATTACCATCTTGCATCATCTTTAAAAGAATATTCTGTGTGGTAATAGCCTGAGCTTTTGTCTTCAAGGTCAAAGCTGGTACTACTATTTTGTAGAGTGCTTTCCTTACTTCAAAGTTAGGAATACCTAAAGTATAAACGCCCTCGTCATAATCCTTGATGGTCAGATAACCGGATCTATAGAGTTTTTAACATCACGATAAGCCTTCAAACTATCCTCATATTCTTTCAGCTGTTCTTCTATCCGTTTCATATTCATCTCCTTTTAAAACGTTTAACTGAAATGTGATGCAAAAATAAGCTATTTTATCGAAAATACCAAAAAAACAGCAAGAATCCTTCAAGTTATCAGCAAATTACTCAGAAAAAAGATTCTCCCATATTCAATGAGTTAAGACGTCTATGAATTATAGAAATCTGCCCCACCCCCTCACTAACAACCTGCTAAACGAAAAACGAGGATTGCATCCCTGCAACCCTCGCCTAACTTTAGTAAAAGATGATTAATAAAAGTTTGTTATATAAACTCTGTATATTTTTGTTTCAAACTCATTTCATCTGAATTTTCACTTAATCCCAAAGCGACTTGCTGCTGGAATTAGATTCAGAATTATCCTCCTCATCGAAACCGTAATCCCAAGAAGAGAAGTCGTGATCCTTGGCACCAGATCCACCATAACGGTTTTGATCTGAGTTGTTAAGTCCAGATGCCCCATTGAATCCTTCGCAGAAAGTTTCTCCCGCAAAAGTAACCATAGTCATCTGTGGAATTATATACTTCTTTTTCATATCTTCAGTCTTTACTTATCCAATATTATTTTATTACGTATTTCTTACCATTGTGGATGTAAATGCCACCTACCGTAGGGTGTTCCACTTGCTGTCCACTCAAGGTATAATACTTACCATCAAGCACTGTTTTAGATTCAACTACCCCCTGTATTCCAGTAACGTCATTATCTACAGCACCGAAATCAAAGAAGAGTGCAGGGATTTTCTTTGCACTATCTGGCTGGTTTTGAAGCGCACTAAAATCATTGCTCATACCCAAATTGAGCTTTTCCGCCTTTGCTTTCTCTATAGGAAGATAACTACTATTTGCATAGGTCAATCCCTTACCATTGGAAATCCAGAATCCCAAGAGATAATCGTTTTGTTCATAACCTTGTTTGTTTAATGCGTTATCCAAGCCTAAACCATGAATTGCATGATAGAATCCAAAGAGATAATTAACATTTTCTTCATCCGCTGTAGGAATATTCTTAGCTTCAAGACATGGTACCAAGAGATTGGTTTTTCCTTTTCCCGTATAGCTCAAATACTTATTCTTTGCCTGTTCCAGTTGAATATCCAAAGTATTATAAGTAATCAGAGACTTTCTCTTATGGAACACAGCACCAGGAACTTTATCGCCCTCTTTCAAAGCCAAGATTACACCAGTTTTTGCAGGAATAACATCTTCAGAAGAATCAAAATTATTAATATTCTTCAATTTAAATCCTACGTGGTTATTTGCATCTGCAGGAGTAACCTCCGATACAACAAAGACATCCACATTCTTAGGACGCTTCCAAGCCGTATCATCACTCCATGTTCTGAAGTATTGATAAACACCTCTATTCTTAATATTACGAACATTTTCCTCAGACATGTAAACTACATCTTTAAAATCACGAAGTTCCAAATTACTATTCTTGTTGATAGTATAGAAATATCTGTAAGATGGATTATTACCATCCTGAGAATAAGTATAGATATGGAATCTTACAGTCCAAGTACCGGCAGGACGATTCCATATGATATCGAGATTATCTTCATTACTTTTATCAGTTTTATCCAAACCGTTCTGAGTATAAGAAACCTCATTAGGATCAGAAGGTGAAGCAGTATGACCGATACCAAATTTGCCGTCATCATTATATTTAGCAGCCATCTCTTTCTGATCAACATTACTATTTTCAAACCAGTTGATCTTCTGAGTATGATTACCGACAAATCGGAACACCTTATTTCTATTTTCTTCAGTTGTAGCTATTGTCAACTTATAGCAGTTTTCTGAAACATCAAAATCCATATCAGCAACAGGAGATGCCCAATCCCACTTATTGTCAGTAGTTGTTCCTGGAATAGCAGGACCTACCATTGAGAGGGAAGTAATAACTTCTGTATTAGTTACCTTCAAAATTTCAGCACCAGTACCTCCGTGAGCCGCTTCATTTTTACCATTACCCTTATTGGTATTAAACTCTAAGACATAAACACCACTCGTTGCAGGGCACTTAAATGTACCCCAATTTGCAGCTGCCTTTTTAGCTTCATCTGATTGATTTATATCCAATCCGCCATTACCAAACAAGAATAACTTATTATAAGTTGGACGGTCAATTTCATTTGTAATTGCTTCATAGCCATAAGAAGAACTCAAGGAATTATTTCCAGCAAGGTCATTAGAAACTCCATAATATTCGTCATCATTATCCATGTACAAACTACCAAAATATTTACCAGAGTTAAAAGCAGCTTGAGGTTTATCATTTTCACTTTCAAATGTATTTTTAGCACGAGTACTTCCTACAGTTAAAGCCGAACCCAAAGGATTCGTTGACAATAAAAATGCAACACGCTTTAAATCCGTATATTTGATTTCCCACTTAATTGGCTCACCCGTAGTTGGATCTACTGTTATATAATATTTATATGATCCGTCCTGACCTACTCCACCAGACTTAGTTCTACGCGTTGTCATATCCCAGTAATTAGTACCGTCCTCTATCTTTATATTGGATTTTAAATCCTTAATTCCAGTAGTTGCGGTTTGATTATCTGTACCAACAGGAAGAGTAGAGTTATTGATAGCAAGAACTTCACCAGGGCCATAAACAGCAACAGGAGTTCTTGTTGCGTCCACACTCATTACCTGAGCTCTTGCAGTAAGAGTTGCAGGAATTTCTAACATATAAACGGCATTACCATCTTTATCATCTTTTTGCTGCTTGAATTTAAACACAGCATCTTTATAGTTGATTGTGTCACCATCAAAGTTGAAGAAGTTACCTACAAGATAATAACCCTCGCTGTATTTACGATTAGCAATTGGATTGGTAAGAGGAGTTGGAGGAGTTACACTACCACTACCATCAGAATATTTAATCTGTGGCATAGACGCTGTGCCATTATACAGCAATGTAATGGTATAAGTCTTATCAGATTTAGCATCAATAGTCCAAGCCTTTGCAGAACTATAAGGCTCATATTTGACATCTTCGAAATTTGTTGTTAATGCCTTGTCTTCTGTAGCATTTGGAGCCAAATCATCTCCAAACTTATTTCCATCAGAACCATAACCTTGAACTCGGAAATAGACAGTTTTCCCTACACCTGTAAAGGTATAAGTATATGTCTTACCATCAATAGTGTTGAAAGGATTAGCTTTTGTTCCGTCAGCCCACTCCTCCGTATCACTATGCAAATTTCCAATCAAATAAAAACTGCAATACTTCTCTGTTGGTGTTACAGTACCACTACCCTCACCACTAACAGTACAAGCTACAGTTCTATTTTTAGCACTAGAATCATCAAATGTAAATGTGTAAGTCTTGCCACTCTCCATATTTACATAAAAGTAATTTTTATCCTTACCAGGCAGGTCAGTCCAAGAAACTGGATAACTTGGAGAAGCTTGAGTAAGATCATAGGAAGATTGATCTGGACACATTTCCCCTTGCCATCCAACTCCTATAAATCTAAAGTGATACTCACCAGACTTTGTACACTGATACGTTTGGGAATACTTATTGTTTCCAACAGATTCCATGTTTTTACCATCTAACTTGGTCCAAGTGTCTCTGTTTCCCCCATCAAAGGTGCCCATTATACAAAAATCGACTGCCTTTACCGTTTGCGATAGGGACAATAAAGCCCAAACCGCCATTAAAAACGTAAAAAATCTTTTCATCTTTTATTTTAGTTAAGTTATTATTTATATGTTGTTCTAAGCTTCTATGAGCAGGTAGATGACCTTGAAACTGTTCAGTTAGATAATCATCACTTCTTTTAGGAACTTATACGTCATTTTTAACTTTGTCTATTTTTTTTAAGATGAACATGCTTTTAGCAATATCCATTACTTAGTCAGAAACTTTTATTATACTAACTTTTATCGGGCAAAGATAGAAAAAATATCTAAAACCTGTTCACTTTCACCCAATATTTCTACACTTATTTTAATGCAATCGATTGCACAAACAGCAGATTTTAGCCAATTCCCTTTGTTATTTCGAATAAAATGATTAGCTTTGCAAAAGCAAATAGGCTGATAAGGTATTATCACCAGAAACTTAAAAGAACAAACCATGGCAGAATTGAAATTATATCCAGTTGGAATCCAGACTTTCGAGGAAATCATCACCCGAAATCTGCTGTACGTTGATAAGACGGAATATGTCTATCGCATGACTCATAGCGGTGGAAAACATTTCTTCTTAAGCCGTCCACGCCGTTTCGGAAAGTCACTATTGGTTTCTACCTTTAAGAGTTATTTTCTGGGAAAGAAGGAACTCTTCAAAGGACTCGCTATTGAAAAGTTGGAAAAGGACTGGACGGAATATCCTGTCCTGCATTTCAGCATGGCTGGCGGTAAACACATGGAGAAAGACCAGCTGGAAAGATATTTGGATTTCGAATTGAATAAACTGGAGAAACTTTTTGGTATTGATACTCCACGTCAGGATCCTAATACCCGTTTGGCAGATTTAATTATTAAAGCTTATCAGCAAACTGGCAAGCAGGTGGTTGTACTCATTGACGAGTATGATGCTCCCCTACTTGATGTTGTGCATGAAGATGCCCATTTGAAAGATTTGCGCAATGTCATGCGTAATTTCTATAGTCCTTTGAAGGATTGCGAACCTATGCTTCGCTTTGTTTTCCTGACAGGTATCACTAAATTCTCGCAGTTGAGCATCTTCAGTGAACTCAACAATATTACCAATATAAGTATGCGTAATGATTACGCAGGCATCTGCGGTATTACCAAGGAGGAATTGGAGACTCAAATGTCAGCAGATGTTGATGCTTTGGCAGTTAAGATGAATCTAACCCGAATTCAGACTCTTGTTGCATTGCGAGAATTTTATGATGGTTATCACTTTGCTGCCCAGTCCCCCGACATCTTCAATCCCTATAGTCTATTGAATGCTATGGCTGCAGGCTGTCTGGATTATTATTGGTTTACTTCTGGCACACCTACCTATCTGATAGAAATGCTTAAGAAATTTCAGGTAATGCCTTCTGATATAGGACGTTGTGAGGCTGACAAATCAGACTTTGACGCACCGACCGAAATGATGGTGTCCATCATGCCTTTACTGTATCAAAGTGGTTATATAACCATCAAAGGATACGACCCTGAAACTGAGCTTTTTACGCTTGATATCCCAAACAAAGAAATCCGTGTTGGATTATATCGTAGTCTCTTACCTAATTATATAGGTATGACTACGCCTAAGGGAGCAACCACCATCGCAAAGATGTCGGCTCTTATTCGCCGTAATGATATGAATGGGGCTTTGCAGATGCTTCAAGCTTTTCTTGCCACGGTTCCATATTGCAACAATGCGGATTCAGAGGGACATTATCAGCAGATGATGTATGTGATATTCTCTATTCTTGATAATTACGTGGACGTAGAAGTTCGCACTCCGTCAGGAAGAGTGGATATGGTTTTGAGAACAGCCACGCATCTCTATCTCTTTGAGTTGAAACTGAACAAGGATGCAGCTGCAGCGATGAAGCAGATTGACCTCAAGGAATATCCTAAACGTTTTGCTCTATGTGGCTTGCCAATCGTAAAGGTAGGCGTCAACTTTGATGTCGCTACACATAATATTACAGATTGGAAAATAGAAGACGTGATGTAAGCCTAAATATTCCGACAAAAACACCTGAGCAGCGAAATGATGCTCAGGTGTTTTTTATATTTGATTATTTTTAATCACAGCTGCTCCATATACTGCGCACACATTTCGGCACAGCGCTCTCCATCCACGCCTGCTGAAACGATGCCACCAGCATAGCCGGCTCCTTCACCACAAGGGAAGAGACCCTGGATGCGGACATGCTGCAAGGTTTCACGGTCGCGAACAATGCGGACCGGGGAAGAGGTGCGAGTCTCCGTCGCTATCAGTATCGCCTCATTGGTCAGGAAACCATGCGCATTCTTGCCGAAAGTCTTGAATCCTTCCTGCAGACGCTTGCTCACAAATGACGGCATCCAGAAATGAAGCGGACTGGATACCAGACCCGGCGCATAACTGCTCTTAGGCAGGTCGTAACTCAAACGGTTGTTCACGAAGTCGGCCATGCGCTGAGATGGCGCCGTCTGCTTCATGTTGCCCTGCTGCCAGCACTGCTTCTCCAATATCTCCTGGAAATACATCATTTGAAGGGAAGAGTGAGGAGTGAAGAGTGAAGAATCCTCCTGTCTGCGAAGTTCGATTTCCTCCAACACCGCCTGATGATCCTTCACAAATGGCGCTACATCTTCAGGATGCGTCTCCACCACCATACCCGAATTGCTCCATGCCGTACCACGGTTGCTCGGACTCATACCGTTGACCACAAGCTGTTCCGGACCCGTAGCTGCAGGAATCACAAAACCGCCCGGACACATACAGAAACTATATACGCCCCTGCCATCCACCTGGGTTACAAAACTGTATTCGGCTGCAGGCAGATACTTGCCACGACCGTTCTTGTTGTGATACTGTATCTGGTCGATGATCTGGGAAGGATGCTCCAGACGGACACCCACCGCAATGCCCTTCGCCTCAATCTCTATCTTGGAAGAAGCGAGATAACGATACACGTCACGGGCACTATGACCGGTAGCCAAGATCACAGGACCACGATAGTTTTCCTCCGCACCCGTCTGCAGGTTGACAGCCTCCACACCTATCACCTTGTCGCCCTCCAAGACGAAGCGGGTCATCTTGGTCTGGAAATGCACCTCACCGCCACACTGGAGAATGGTATTGCGCATATTCTCGATGACACGCGGCAACTTGTCGGTACCGATATGCGGATGGGCATCAGCTAAGATATTCGTATTGGCTCCATGCTGACAGAACACATTCAGTATCTTATCCACACTACCACGTTTCTTGCTGCGGGTATAGAGTTTGCCGTCGCTATAGGCACCTGCGCCACCCTCACCAAAACAGTAGTTGCTCTCGCCATCCACCTTCTGGGTCTTGGTGATATTACTGAGGTCTTTCTTGCGCTCACGCACATCCTTACCACGCTCCAAAACCACCGGTCTGTAGCCCAATTCGATGAGTTTGAGGGAAGCAAAGAGACCGCCAGGTCCCTCTCCCACCACGATGACACAAGGCTTACTGCTCACGTCGGGATATTCCGTATGGACATACTGGTCGTCCTGCGGAAACTCATTGATATAGGCACGCACCTTGAGATTGACAAAGATGGTGCGCTGGCGGGCATCGATGCTTCTCTTGAGCACCCTCACCTGGTTGAGTGTTCTCACATCCAACCCCTTTTCCTTGGCGAGATAGCGCTTGATGCCTTCCTCGCTCGCTGCCTGTTCTGGCAGAATTCTGATTTGATATTCCTCGATCATATTATTAGGATTTTCCTTTTTTGATTACACCTCCATGGTAGCCATGACTTCCAATGTATCCAAATTGTACATGGTGAACTTGCCGTCCTCTAAGGTGGCGATGGTAGGAGGATTGCCGCCCTTAGGGAAGGTGATGCTGCCCGTATTGCAGATGGCACGGTCGGAATGCGACAGTTCCCAAAGATGAGAATGGCCGTAGATGATGGCATCATAAGGTCCCTTAGGCATGTTCTCCTTATTATATATATGACCATGGGTGAGCAGATAGCGCTTTCCGCCATCCACCAAAAGGGCATAAGTCTCCATGATGGGGAAATCGAGCAACATCTGGTCTACCTCTGCATCACAGTTGCCTCGCACTGCAATGATCTTGTCTGCCAGGTTGTTGAGTCGCTCCACAATGCCCTTGGGGTCTATGCCCTCAGGTATGCGGTTGCGTGGTCCATAGTTGAGAATGTCGCCGAGGATGAGCATCATCTCGCAATGCTCTTCCTCATACACTCGCAGCACCTGCTCCAAAGCGGGCAGCGAGCCGTGTATGTCGCTTACTATTAGATATTTCATAGAATAAAACTTAATGCCAACCCCCGCTATAGGAATGTTGATTTTTGAATTTTGAATGTTGAATTGTCGGCTTTCAGCCGATGTTGAGTTTTCGAATTTTGAAGCCCCAC
>OJAW01002138.1_pt1 | contig 10279 bp, 10 predicted proteins | sample 1589151 | NCBI WGS metagenome assembly OJAW01 (sample SAMN03283290) | human gut metagenome | biome: human-associated habitat; material: feces | host: Homo sapiens | place: Peru | collected 2012 | reverse complement strand
ACACCACAAGAAGCTTTTCCGAAATGGACAGCAGCAAGGAAGTTGTTCTCCTTGTAGTTCAAGACATTATCGCCCATCGCCACACCCGGAGTCACCAGTTCCGTAATGCCTCGCTTCACCATCTTATCCATCTGGCTAAGCCCCTTCTTACCCTTGATTTCCAAGCGTTTCTTCTTCGGATCTTCCAGCTGGTCGCACACGGCAACACGCTTGCCGGCACGTATCAACTTAGGCAGATAAGTATCGAGTGCATGATGAGGGAAACCAGCCATCTCAGCACCACCTGCCGAACCGCCATTATTACGACGAGTCAGGGTAATACCGAGCACCTTGGAAGCCTCTATAGCATCCTCGCAATAAGTTTCATAGAAGTCACCACATCGGAAAAGCAACAGTGCCTCGGGATGTTTCGCTTTCATCTCAAAAAACTGCCGCATCATCGGCGTAAGACCTTTATTATCGTTTGCCATTATATAATTTATTCCTTTCGTTATTTTTAAGTTTATCTTTGGGGGATATTCTCTCCCAAATTCTTACTTCTTCTTTTAGTTCGTGGCACAAAGATAATATTTTTCAATGAATTATCCAAAACAAATTATCTATTTTTGATAATTTGCAAATAACTTCTCATTTCAGAGCCATATTAAACTAATGTATAACACTTTTCTCCAACTTAAAGAAGTTTTAAGCTAAAAAACTTGCTTGCAAAAGAAATTATGAGTAACTTTGCAACCGATAGGCTTAGTATAGCCTTAAGAGTTTATTCACAAAAATGTCTAACTTTAAAATACAACGGATTAAGAAACAGAAATAAAGAACAAGGAATGCCTAAGGAAACGATTCTTAGAGAATCCGCTCCCAAGAATGAATCATCGAGGACTTCATGCCCTCATATTTATTAACTATGTGCATTTCCGTTTCGACTTTTGAGATATTAAAATATTGAGCTTTTAGCTCTTGTTCTCTACTACTGAATGCCGCCAATATTCACACAACGAGAACAAGCAGATGGAAGGTTCATGCCAATTTTGGCGTGAGCCGTTCTGTGCTTGTTGTTGTGGAGGTAGCTTGGCGGCAACCTAGTAGTAAACAAGTCACGAACGGTTGCACGCCAATTTTTATTCGTATGTTAAGAAAAATAATCTTCCTACTTCTTGTACTTTTATATCCCAAACTGGGAAGCAAAGCAGAAATATTAACATTTTACGACAATGGCATAAGATACTGTGTACATGACTATGATCAAAAGTCTGCTGAAATTATTGGATACGACTATCCTCCTCAAAACATTGTTATTCCAAGTAAGGCTTGTTACAAATGGGGATATAATAAACATTACTACACGGTCACGAGTATCAGTGACAATGCATTCAAAGATTGTAAAAGTATAACATCCATCACCTTAAATGAAAAAATTTATGATATAGGAGTCAATGCTTTTGAAGGCTGTAGTAACTTAAAGAATTTTTACGTTAACAAAGAAAACGAACATTTCTTATCAATTGATGGAATTCTTTATGATAAATACAACCGTATTTACGCCTTTCCACCAGCAAGAGCTAATAACTATACCATAAAATATGGTACTACAATTATTATGCCTGGTGCTTTTGCAACAAGTAATCTGAACAAACTCATTGTTCCTAATTCCATCACGCAAATTTTCTCCAAATCTTTTACAAATTGTAACATAAAAGAACTAGAATTTGCTGCTTGTATAGAAAAACCATCAAAAGATATTTTTGAGAACTCCAAAATTGGAGCCTTATATATTCATAGCGAGATTAGCGACTTTACTTTTTTAAAAGGTCTTGACGTTAACAGTATTGTTTACGTTCATCCTTCATTTTTAGAAGAAGCAAAAAAAAATTTCGAGGGTACTGTAGAGACTTTTGACAAGTTTTATATAACAGAGCAAACCGAGACTTTATTGGGCAAAGTATCTTTTAAAGTATGTTCTTATCCATTAGTCTTAACAATTCCACTTAATGGTAATGCTGCCACCATAAAAAGAACAGGAAAACGTGTAGAAAAAGTAATGTTTAACAATGAGGAAATATCAAAAAATAGTGATGGAACTTATACTATCAATAACTTATCTCCTCAAGAAACAAAAAAAATTGAAATTTATTGGGAAAAGTTAGAAGCCAATGTCGTTACAGAAACAGGTATAGACATTGATAGCATTACAACAAGTACCCCAACATTAACAATTACATACGACTATCATTCGGTAAACCAAGAATATAATTATTCATCTGGCAGTTATAATCGTTCAACAAAGACAAATAGCATAACAGTAAAAACGAGTGCAACTTCTGATGAAAGTTTATCACCGAGCGAAGCTGGAAGCCTTTGCGTTGCAACAAAACAACATAAACAAACAATATCAGAAGGATTATCCACTACTACGGGGTTAATACCAGACAGTCTTTATAAGTTCCATCCATACGCTATTTATAATGGTAAACAATTTGTTGGAAAAGATAGCGTAGAAATCAGAACGGCCAAACCAAATATTGACATAAAGATTGATAGTACTCAAACAACTTTTACAATAAATTCTCTCAAAGTTATTGCAGACGAAGGTACGATAGCACCAAAGACTATTGGATTTATTTATGATGGAAAAGAATATATATGGAATGGAAAAACAATTTCATTTAAAAATCTATATCCCAATAGGTTATACGTAATATACCCATTTGCCATATATGAAAAAGAACACAAAATAACTTTAAATGAAAAATATATTAGAACAAAATCTTTCCATCCTTCAATTTACAAAATAAGTGCAGGACCAACAAGTATTCATGTAAAAGGAACATACAGTTTAGGTGATTCTAAACTTGAAAAAGCGTTCTTTAGTGACCATGATGGTGAAGGTGATGATATTGTTGTTACTGGTCTAAAACCAAATACAAAATATTCGTTTAGATATTGGGTAAAAGCAAGTGGTGCATCAGAATATGCAACACTTGATGTCACTACAGCAAAAATCACCCTTGAATCCCAAAATCCAAAGGTTTTAGGAAATAACTCTGCTATTGTTTGTGCTAAGACCAACATTGAGAACGAAGAAAAAGGCGCAGGTTTCGAGTGGAGAAAGACTGATGCCCCTGACGTTGTGGTATCAAAATCAGGAAGCGGTGTTGTTTATGGTGGTATGTTAGAAGGAAGAATCAACAACCTCAGTACCTCTTCTTATTACAAGGTTCGTCCTTTCTATAAAGCGAGCGATGGCACTATGTACTATGGTGAATGGATTGGATTTGACCCAAGCGACTTCAGTTATTTCGAACCAACAGTACATACTTACGCAAGAGTAAGCGTTCAAAGCACGTCAGCAAAGGTTAAGGGAGTTGCTTTGCAAGGAACTGACGACATAACAGAACAAGGCTTCGAGTATTGGGCTGAAAATGCAATAGCAAGCCGTGCTGCTGGTGACAAGCAGATAATACAGGCTACAGGTCAAAGTATGGAGGCAGAAATCACAGACCTCGCTCCAAACACAACTTACAACTATCGCGCTTATGCCAAGACTTCGAAAGGTACAACATATGGCGAAACATTGAAGTTTACAACACCTGTTGCCACTGCTATTATTGGTATTACAAACACCACAAATAGTGACCTACAGTTTAATGTAAGAAATACAAATAATGTACAAATCGCCATCAATGGTACAGACAAGGAATGTTATTACAGAATGAATAGCATCACAGGAGCAAACATTGCCTCTGGCAAAACTACTGCTGATGGTGAGTGGCATACCATTGCAAACTATCAACTTCCTTCCGGCATTTACATCATCACAGTATCTGACGGAAAGGATAAAAAATCTACAAAGGATAAATAATTTGCAACTTTAGTTGTTAAATTATACACAATATGATAATATTTAATTATATAAAAGGTTTATAACATATGTGTATATTTCTTTTTTAAGGGGTAAGACTATGGAAACTACGGGTAATGAAATTACAAAACAATATGTTGACAAGGGAGCATCTAAGGATGAGTGGCTGGCTCTAGGCTTCAATGAGGCCCAGTATATTGAAATAAAGCTGGGAATTGATAACGGAGTTGATGTGTCAGTATATGCTGATAAGGAATACAATGCTGCACAGATGAAGTCCATAAGACTAGGACTTGAAGCCGGAATGGATGTCTCAAGCTTCGCAGATCCAGATTATGATTACATGCAGATGGAACAGATGCTGTACTAACATCTAAAGCTGACATTACACTAGAAAGGTTAAATGCTTTAAATCCTACGATAAAAGTGGATACAGAGCATACTCCAGACTTTTCAACGGTAAGTGGTAATAGCGGAATTAAATATAATGATTCCGGTACTGCAATAGCCCAAAATTTAGGTGATGGAACAAATGGTATATATGAAACTGAAGACGATTTAGGCAAGTCATATTATTTTAGAGGTGCAGTAGAAAATAACTATGTTAAATTTGGTACATATCGTCAAGATTTATATTATGGTGAAGATAGCAATGGTGAATACGTAACAGGAACAAGTTGTGCTAATATACCAACAGAATGTAAAAAATTAGCATCAACTGGCGATAGTATGTACTGGCGAATAATAAGAATAAATGGTGATGGTTCTGTTAGAATGATATATGCTGGAACAGAAGCCTATGCTAATGGAAGCTCAGAACAACCAACTTCATATATAGGCTATTCTGCTTATAATACTAATACTAGAGATAATGCCTATGTAGGATATATGTATGGAACAGCTGGTTCTTCGACATATGAAGAAACGCATAAAAATACTAATGATAGCACAATAAAAACACAGATTGATAATTGGTATAAAACATACTTAAGTAATTATACAAACTATTTACAAGATTCCATCTATTGCAACGATAGGAGTATAACACCAATAGATAGTTTTGAAGAAACTGAGATGACTGGCAATGGTACAGGAACGTTAAATACAGCATATTCCGGTTTTACAAGATATTTAATAAATAATCCTAAAACGCCAAGTTTAAAGTGCACTAATGCAAATGATAGATTTACAGTAAGTACTGAAAATGGAAATGGTGCATTAACATATTCTATAGGGCTTATTACAATGGACGAAGCACTTTTAAGTGGCATAGGATTAGCTTTTGAAGAACCAGATGGTACTTGTCCGTTTATTGTTAATTCAAATACTTATTTAAGTGATGGTTTTAATTGTTGGACAATGACTCAAGCGGTGTTTGTTAATAATATTGCAGGTGCTATCATTATTCAAAATGATCTTATAGATCCAACAAATTTTGCAGTTGGTATTGATAATATTGCTGTCAGACCAGTCATATCCCTAAAATCTGATGCAATAACAGGTGGAGATGGAACTATGAATAATCCATTCATTGTGGGATAATAAAATAATAAGAAGACCTGAATAAAATCAAGTCTTCTTTTATATTTCATACTTATTCTTTGCTTTCTTAGGATTATGTTTGAAAAAGTCAAAAATTAATTTTTTTACATCATCATATCTATCATTAATAAATAAATCATGAGTTAATCCACTAATTTCTACTAAAGTAACTGAAGTAGATTTAATATTATCGTATACATAATTAACTGAAGTATCAGGAACTATTTCGTCTTTAGTACCATGAATAATTAAAGTTGGACATGTTATACTCTTGACATCACTATGATGTTCGCTAACTAGTGACATAAACTCTTTAATCGTAGGAACTGGTACTTTAAATAATCTTGATATAACTTCTTCTTTATTATAATCTTTAAATAAATTAGGAACAACCTTGATACTTTCTAGTATATTTATTTTATTACCTTCAAACTTAAAATATTGAAAGGCAGGAGCAGCAAGTACTAGTTTTTTTACTTCTTTGTATTTACTTGCTAAGTATGCTGCAATAACACCACCCATACTATGACCAATAACATATATTTCTTTATATCCGTGCTTAATTATTTTTTCGATTTGCATCTCTGACATTTTTATCCAATCATCTTTAGTAACTTTATTAATAATAGCTTTATCATGACCAGGTAGAGTATAAGTAAATACCTTGTAATTATTAACAAATTCTAAATCATTAGGTAAATTACCATAGTCATAAGCACCACCCGCAAAACCATGTATTAAAAGTATTGCTTTTTTTCTTAACATTATCTATCACCCTCTATTAATATATTAACATAATATTGGTTAATTTCAAATAGAATGTTTAATCTTTTTATTATTTTCCTTTCTAGTAAGAAAACAAAATATAATATCTTTTATATCTTGATATCGATAGTTATTAAAAATACCATGATTAATATTATCTATAGTCCATAGTTCTACATCTTTAGATTTAACATTATCATATACATATCTAATAGAGGTAAAGGGTACTGTAGTATCTTTATTTCCCCAAAGTAGTAAAATAGGTATATCAATTTTTTTAACATCATCATAATGGTCATTAACTAAATAAGAAAATTCTTTAACTGTCTTAAGAGGAACTTTAAAGTATTTAGCCATCATCTCTCTAAAAGTATAATTTTTAAATATACTTGGAATTAGTTTAACACTATCGATAAAGTTAATTTTATTATTTTTAAAGTTACAAAATTCAAATGCTGGCGCGGCAAGTACTAGTTTTTTAACTTCTTTATATTTACTTCCTAAGTAAGTAGCAATGACACCACCCATACTATGACCAACAACATATATTTCTTTGTATCCATATTTAATTAATTTTTCTATATTATATTCTGCATCTTTTATCCAATCATCCTTGGTAACTTTGTTAATAACTAAATTACCATGACCTTTCATTGTATAACTAAATATATCAAATAAACTAGTCAGTTCTAAGTCATTAATTAATTCACCATAATCATAAGTACCACCTGCAAAGCCATGAATAAATAATAGTGCTTTCTTTTTCATTTAGATTCTACCTTTCTCATATATTTAAGTTTAACTTACTATAAGGTATTAATATATTATAATCACCAAAATAATAAGGTGCTATTTGATATCTTTCAAAGAAGATAATAATCCCCTCATTAGTTAAAGCAAACCTTTTAAAGTTATCTATCTTAGGACTAGTACCATCCATTAGCATATCTTTAACATCACTATTACTAAGTACTTTGTTTTTTGTAAGTTCATCTCTAGAAATATCAGATAGTTTATTTAATAAATTTTTATCTATATTAATTAAATCATTTATATTAGTAAAAGAATTATTTTTAGTATTATAAATGATAGTATCAATATAATGATTAGGATGGGCTCCTCCAAGAAAGAGTTCACTATAAAATACAAGTGATATATAATCTTTATATTTATACTCTTTATAATCTATGTATAATGTATAAATATGATAATTATCATCAAAGGGAGTACTCTTAATTTCTCTACTATATTTATTAATAATATATTTAATTCTTTTATTAAGACTTCTATATTTAAATCTAGGATACTTAATACTAATTTCCAATTCATTATCTTTCTCATTAACAAACTTAACTCTAGTATTATTAATACTAATAATGAAGTAGGTTATTAATAAAGCAAAAAATATAAATAAAGATATTATAAATAAAATGTTTTTTTTCATATTAAAATATATTCTTATTAAAATATAAATATTAATATAACTTTATGTATAAATAATTTGCTTATATATAATATAAGAATAGGCATATTGTTATTAGACTTTAGGCTAATAACAACACTAATAAGACTTGAGACAAGGCTTATAGTGAAAAAAAATAAAAAAATTAGCAATTTTATGTTGACATTGCTAATAAATAGTAATATAATGATATTAGCAGTAGAAAAGAAGGACTGCTAATAAAGGAAGTGATATAATATGATCACGGATAGACAAAAAGAAATGCTGAAAATAATCGCAGAAGAATATATAAAGACTGCTAAACCAGTAAGTTCTAATCATATCTGCAAAAAATTAAAATGTTCTAGTGCTACCATTAGAAATGAAATGGCTAAACTAGAAGAGTTACATTTACTTGAAAAAAATCACTTTGCTTCAGGTAGAATACCAAGTGAAGAAGGCTATAAGTATTATGTAGACCATTTAATGAAACCAAAAAATATGACTGGTGAAGATATGCTTAAACTACAGACAATATTTCACAATCATTCACTAGATTTAAATGATACTATTAAAAAAAGTATCGAAATAATTAGTGAAATAACAAATTATACAGCAGTAGTACTTGGTAATTCTTCTAAAGAAAATAGATTAAAGAAAGTCGAAGTAGTACCACTTGAAGATAATAAAATATTATCAATAGTTATTACCGATAAAGGTGTGGTACAACATAAGATATTATACTTACCAAATGATGTATCTACAGGTGATGTTAAAAAGACAGTTGAACTAATAAATAAATTAGTCGTAGGTACACCAATAAATGAAGTAAGCGAAAAACTAGAATATGAAGTAAAACCAATAATAAGAGATTATGTAAAACAATATGAAGTTTTATATAATACCTTCTATGACGCCTTTCATGAATTTACTACTGAGAAAACTAGTGAAGCCTATTTTGGCGGAAGAACAAATATGTTAAAACAGCCAGAATTCTCTAGTATTGATAAAGTAAAGGAAATACTTAGTAAATTTGAAGACATAGATAGCATTTCTAAAATGAAAGAAGAAGATAATGGTATTAATATATATGTTGGTAGTGAAACAGAACTAACAGATGATGTTTCAGTAATAAAAACAAAATATAATATCAATGGTGAAGAGGGAACAATAGCAATAATTGGTCCCAAGAGAATGGAATATGATCGAGTTGTAACTCTTCTTGATTATATAAAGAATAACCTAGGAGGAGATTATGGAAAATAAAAAGAAAAAGAAACATGAACATAAAGAAGAATGTCATTGCAATGAAGAACACAAGTGCGAGGAAACTTGCAAATGTGAAGATTCTTGCAAATGTAGTGAAGAAGAATGTTCTTGCAACGAAGAATCAAATATTAACGACGAAAGAGAACTTCTAAGTAAAAGAATTAAAGACTTAGAGGAGGCTCTTCTTCGTAGTCAAGCAGAATTAATTAACTATAAAAGAAGAAAAGACGAAGAAACATCTAGAATAATTAAGTATGCTGAAGAAGATATACTAAAAGGATTTTTACCAATATTAGATAACTTTGAAAGAGCTATAAATATGGATGATAATAATCTAGATGATGAAGTGTCTAAGTTCTTACAAGGCTTTAAACTTATGTATAAGCAAATAAAAGACTTACTTATTAAGTTTGAAGTAACAGAAATGAACTGTTTAGGTAAAGAGTTTGATCCTACCTATCATCAAGCTGTTACTACAGGTAAAGATGAATCTAAAAAATCAGGTATAATTCTTGAAGTATTACAAAAAGGTTATATGTACAAAGACAAAGTACTTAGAACCGCTATGGTAAAAGTAAATGAGTAAAAGTACTATAAGAGATATTATTTATATTCTAATATTTTTAGCAGTCTTAATACTTGGAGTAAGATTTATCGTATGGATATTCCCAGTACTAATATTATTAATACTAGGATACTACATCTATAGAAGTATAAAGATAAATAGAACTATTAGAAATATGCATAATACCACAAATAATAAAAATAAAGATAAAAAAATAAAAGTCATTCATGAATTTGATGAAGACTAATAAATATGTAAAGGAGATTGATAAATATGAGTAAAATTATAGGAATTGACTTAGGTACAACAAATAGTTGTGTATCTGTATATGAAGGGGGAGAAGCTAAAGTAATAACTAATCCCGAAGGAATGAGAACTACTCCATCAGTAGTAGCATTCAAAAATGGAGAAATAATTGTTGGACAAAAGGCTAAAAACCAAATGGTAACCAATAAAGATACTATTTCTTCAATAAAAAGAAAAATGGGTACTAGTGAAAAGGTATCCGCTAACGGAAAAGAATATACTCCAGAAGAGATATCTGCAATGATACTAGGAGATCTTAAGAAGACTGCTGAAGCTTACTTAGGAGAAACAGTAACAAAAGCTGTAATTACAGTACCTGCATACTTTAACGATAGCCAAAGACAAGCTACTAAGAATGCTGGTAAAATTGCAGGATTAGAAGTAGAAAGAATAATTAATGAACCAACTGCAGCAGCTCTTGCTTATGGACTAGATAAACAAGAAAAAGCACAAACTATCCTAGTATACGACTTAGGTGGTGGTACATTTGATGTATCTATTCTAGAACTTGGTGATGGTGTATTTGAAGTTA
>OJAW01002137.1_pt1 | contig 10281 bp, 18 predicted proteins | sample 1589151 | NCBI WGS metagenome assembly OJAW01 (sample SAMN03283290) | human gut metagenome | biome: human-associated habitat; material: feces | host: Homo sapiens | place: Peru | collected 2012 | reverse complement strand
CCGGCGCGGCGGTGTTTATCCACTCCGCATCGGCGGGGTACATTACCCATGTGGGATTTTTGGTGGAGCCGGTGAATGCCCAAAACCCTGAGGGCGACTGGTATGTGGTGGAGGCCCGTGGCGTGATGTACGGGGTGGTGACCACCAAGTTGTCCGCGCGGCCCTGGAATCGATGGGGGCTGATGACCAAATATTTTGACTACGACCAGACGGGCGAAAAGCCTGCGGAATCCATGGTGCTGGGCAGCCGGCTGCTGAAAAACGGCATGGAGGGCGACGACGTGCGGGCCCTGCAGGAGGCCCTGATCGAACTGGGGTACGATTGCGGCAAATGGGGCGCGGACGGGGATTACGGAGATGCAACGGAGATGGCCGTGCGGGCATTCCAGCGGACTGCGGGGCTGACGATTGACGGGGATTATGGCCCGAAGACACACAAAGCCCTGGCGGCAGCGCTGGAAGTCGCCCGGAATCCCAACCGGGCCGGGGACATGGTGGAGATTGATGGCGGGCAGTGCTACGTGCGGGACGCGCCCAACACCAGCGGCGTGATTCTGGGGGTGGCGACCCGTGGGAGCAAATGGCCGTATGCCGGGGAGACGGCGGAGAACGGATGGCTGAGGATTGAGTGGAGCGGCGGAACCGGATGGGTATCCGGGAAGTACGGGCGACGGATGTAAGGGAGGGCCAAGGCTTTCCCGAAACACGCAAAACGTTATGAGGTGAACGGATTGGGAAACATTACGATTTCGCAGGCCTGGGTGTGGTTGGTGGGGGTAATGACGGCAATTTTGACCATTGACAAGTGCGCCGGAATCCTCCAAAAGTGGCTGAAGCCCAAACGCAACAAAGCCCTTGAGGGGCGCATGGATGAGATGGATCAGTTTCAGGCGGTGATGTGCCGGACGATGCTGGCACTGCTGAATCACGAACTGAGCGGCAACGGCGTCGAACACCTGCGGGACGCGCGAGACGAAATGAGCAGGTTTTTGACAGATAGACAGGTGAAAGGAGACAAAGGATGATGGAAATGACATTTTTTGACTGGGCGTATCTGGGGACGTTTGCGGGGGCACTGGCGGCGGTGGCGCTGGTGACGGAAATGATCAAGGGGTTGCCGGGCATCAAGAGAGTACCCACTCAGGTAGTGAGCTGGGTGTTGGCGGTGGCGGTGTTGATGCTGTCTCAGGGGTTCGGCGGAACGCTGACCTGGAAGACGGCGGCACTGACGCTGTTGAACGGCGCGATGGTGTCCCTTGCGGCCAACGGCGGTTATGAGGCGCTGAAGCGGATTGTCGGCGGCAAGAAGGACGAAAACGCGAACGAATGAGGAATATAACATGAGCGCACGGATACTGCCGTTCCCGGCGCTGGACGCGGCGGGGGTGGACAAATTGATTTCCCGGGCGAGACTGCCGGAGAGCGACAAAATCATTGCCCGGGCGTATCTGAACAACGAGAAAATCGTGGACATTGCGGCGCTCAGGGAAATCAGCATGGACAGGAGCGCCGTTGGCAAGCGGATTCGGCGGGACATTCTGCCGGAACTGGAGCGGGTTGCGAATCTGTAAAAAATATGGGCCTATCCCTTCGGGGGTGGGCCTGTTTTTTTATGCCCGAAAACGCCCGTTTTTGCCCGGGATGGGCGCATGGATTCCCTCAGAAAACGGCTGGGAATGCGAAAATAGAGCCATGGAGGAGGTGGGCGCAATGGCCTATGGATACCCTTATCAGGCGGGCATGCCGGGCGGTATGCCGAGCTATTTCAATACCAATTACATGCCGCAGATGCAGCAGCAAATTCCTCAGACGCAGCAGACGCAGCAGACGCAGCAGCAGACGACCAACGTGACGTGGATTTACGTTAACGGCCTGGACGGCGCACGGAACCAGATTGTTCAGCCTGGGCAGACGGCGTGGATGATGGACAACAATGATCCGGTGATCTACATCAAGGCCGTGGACAACATGGGCAGCGCCACATTGAGATCGTTCCGGCTATCTGAAATTGGGCCGCGGGAAGCGCAGACCGGCGATGGGAAGTACGCCAGCGCGGAGGCGTTGGCGGCGGCCCAGGAACGGATTGGACGGCTGGAAAATTCGGTGGGAACACTTTTGAAAGAACTGGGAGGTGCGAAGGATGAATCCGCTGGCGCAAATCATGGGTAAGCAGGCGAGCGGGAACATGCCCATCATGCAGATGATGCAGCAGTTCCAGCAATTTAAAAAACAGGGTTGGACTTCTCAGGGCGCTCAGGCGAAAATCAATGAGATGCTCCAGAGTGGGCAGATCAATGCGGAGCAGCTTGAGCAGGCCAAACAGATGGCCAAGCAGCTTCAGGGTTTTTTTAGATGACGTTTTGCGGCACGGTGCGCAACGGGCCGATGAGCGAATAAATTTTTGAGGTGAGACGATGGACAATATGTCTCTGGCCGATATTGCGGCGGTAACCAACAAGGATCGCAATGACGGTTTTCTGGGGGATGGCTGCGGTTTCTTCTGGATCGTGGTACTCTTCTTGGTATTCGGCATGATGGGCGGCGGCCTGTGGGGCAACAACAGCGGCCTTCAGGGGGCGCTGACCCGCGGAGAGATGGCTGACGGATTTAACACCGCGCAGATTCTGCGCAACCAGAGCGACATTACCCGGGATCAGTTTGGCATCCAGCGCGACGTGCTGGAAAATCGGTTCGCCGCGCAGCAGTGTTGCTGTCAGACGCAGCAAAACATTTTGCAGAACAGGTACGACAACGCCCTGGCAGCGGCGAACACCCAGCGGGAAATCCTGGACAACCGTTATAACACGCAGTTGGGGTTCCAGGCCATACAGGCGCAGAACGCGGAATGCTGCTGCGATGTAAAAACCGCTATCCATGCTGAAGGCGAGGCCACCCGTGCGCTGATCAACGCGAACACCATGCAGGAGCTGCGGGACAATCTTCAGGCTGCGCAGCTGCAGCTTGGCACGCTGTCCCAGACCAACACCCTGCTGAGTGCAATCAACAAGGTGCCCGTGCCTGCCTACATCACTTGCAGCCCGTATCAGACCGCTTGCAGCCCCAATAACGGGAACGGCTGCGGATGCAACGGATATGTCGGCTGACAGTAGATGACTACGCTTTAACAGTGCGGCTGCCCCTGGCAACGCGCCAGGGGCTTTTTTGAAAGGAGAAAAATATGGACTTTGAATACATGCAGCACACCCAGAACAGAGTCGAAAAAATGAGGTCGCGTGTGCTGGACGCACTCGAAAAGATGGAACCTGAAAAGATGGATATTAAAGAACTGGCGGTATACATGTCGCTGATCTCGCTTTACTGCACCCCGTACTATGGGCTGGGTGTTGCGGCAGACTTGGTGAAAGGGGAAGAATAATTATGGCTTGCAATTGCAATAATGCATACCGGAAGAGCGCCCAGACGGCCTATAACAACGCCGCTCAGGTGTATGCCGCGGATGGGCTGACGGTGAATGTGCTGGGCAATCTGGCTACCAACACGGGGGTATCGATTACTACCAATACCGGCGGTTTCCGCATCAACAACGGCGGGCTGTATCGTATCAGCTACGACGTGACCAGTACGCCGGGCGCGGCGGGAGCGCAGGTACTCCAGATTTACAACGGGGCGGTTGCCATGCCGTGTGCGATTGCTACGGACACGGTGGCCGCCGACGGGATCATCACTCAGCACGTGGAGACGGTGGTGCGGTTGGCTACCTGCTGCGCGGTTCAGCCGGTGATTTCGGCGCGAATCAGCGGCGTGGCGGGAACCATCAATCATGTATGCGCGAGCGTCGTAAAGCTGGCGTAAGGGAGGCGATTGGATGAAAATCATCAAACGCCTATCCAATGATATTGCCTGCAACATCGAGGAAGCGCGAGACAAAATCCGCACGGCCTACGAACTGAAATCTGAGTACCCGGAGGCCGCGAACTGGTACCGCGAAATGGCGGCTGCGCACATTGGGTTTAACCAGTCCGGACATGCGGCGGTGAAGAAACTGATCGAGGCTTACAAAGCGTCGGACGAGTATCAGAAAAAAGCCGAGTTTGCCAACGGGATGATCGCTGCATGGGAGGCCATGCACAACGAGTTTGTAAGCAAGGCTGCGGAGGTCAAGGCCATGATCGACGGATTCAAGTGATAGGTACGCCCCGGCATGGATTTTGCCGGGGCGATGCTTCTCGCTGGCGACGTGAATAAATACAAACTCAATATTATTGTACTTTGAGTTTATGCTTATAAACCGCTGTGCAACTTTTGTGCAACTTTTTTTTCGCGTTTATTTGAGCGCATTTGGCGAAAACCCTTGAAATATAAGGAAACTTTCGCACACAAAAACGAATTTCCCCTGACTCTTAATCAGGGTGTCCAGGGTTCGAGCCCCTGAAGGTGTACCACGTCAAAACCCTTGAAATCATTGGGATTTCGAGGGTTTTTCTTATACGTGCCAGTCATGCTCTGAATGGCCTTGTGCAACTTTTTTGCAACTTTTTTTGAAAAGCCCGTCCACCTTTTCTCGCATAGTCGTTAGCTGCCTATCATTTATATGCGTATAAATATCCATTGTTACCTTAATGGACGAATGTCCCATCAGGCGCATGGTGGTGTACGGATCAAGGCCGCGCTCCCAGCACATAGTGGCGTAATTATGCCGGAGCGCATGCGGGGTAATTATGGCTTTATACTGGGCGCGAATATCGCCAGCGCGATAGCAGTTCGGTTTTGCGGGCTCTGCCATACCGCATTCGCACATCAATTCCACCCAGCGCCGCTCAGCGCTTGTCTTCGACAGCACGCCGCCCTTTTCGCCGCGGGCGACATAGACATTCGGCAGACCGCGCAGCGGCCCCAGAACGTCACTGAGCGCCTCTGGGAGCGGGATAATGCGATTGGATTTTTTGCTCTTCACAGCGCCGGGCATGCCGCCGTTTTTATCGTCAATGTCGCGCTGGATGTGCACGGTTTCGCGGGCCCAGTCAATATCGCCCCACTGGAGGCCGCGGGCCTCTCCGGGACGAAGTCCCAAATAGTACAGCAGCGCAAGATAGGCTGCCTGCGGGTTGCCGGCACACACGCGTTCAATCGCGTGGCGTTGTTCGGGGGTGAGCGCGATTTTTTCTGCCGGCGGGGTAGCTTTCGGATGGAGCACGTGCTCCATTGGATTGGATTGCAGGATCATGTCCGCACAGGCCGCGTCAAAAACGCCGCGAAGCGCTGCGAATACGACAGTGATTTTTGTCGCGGATCGTCCGGCAAAACTATTCATAAAATCGGACATTTCCGTGGCCGTGATCGCGCGGAGATTCCGGTCGCCGAACACGGGAAGGATGTCCTTATTCAGGGCCGTGCGGTAGGACTGGAGCGACGACGCTGAGAGCCCTGGGGCTTTGATTGCGCGGAACCAGTTCACGGCATATTCGCCGAAAAGTTGATCCGACAAGGCGGCCTTGCCCTCAACGTAATGGGCGATTGCCCGGCGTTTCTCTTCTTCCAGTTCGCGCTGGGTGCGCCCTGAAACGTATTTGTATACATCCTCTCCAGAGCCATCAACGCCGATTTTGATTTTTGCCCGGTACAGGCCGGACTTCTGTTTTTTTGCCATAGCCTCTCCTTCCTAAAAAAGCCCCGCAGGCGCGGGGCTTTTGTTATGCGTGAATTGCGTGAACCAGGTTGGCGGCATGGCCGGCATAGTTTGTGTCACGTATCCAGCCCACCTGCCCGCTGAGCAGGTCTACGATGGTAAACGCCACAACGCCAACCATCAGCACAGCGCAAATCACTCCGGCGATTATGAGCAGTTTCCGCATATACCGCAAACGACTTTCGTAACTGAGGGTAATGCTTGCGGCATATTCTGTATGCGCGCGCTCCTGACCGGTCAGCCGCGCCTCATACAGGGCTGTCATGGCTGACAGTCTGTCCTCGTAGTTACATATCATGGCGTAAAAGCGACCATCCTGACCATCGCCGTCCGATTCATTCGCGTCCAGACAAGGATCGGGAAACGGCTCAGGCGGCTCAGGCGGCGCAACGTACACGTCTCCAAGCTCCGCCATGGGGCATTCCAGGGCCGCAGCGACGTTGCACAAAGTGTCGTATCTGGGCGCCTTTGAGCCTCCGGCGAGAAGCCGGTCTACTGTTCCGCGTGAGACGTTCGCGGCATCGGCGATCCATTGATTTGTAACGCCTTTTTTGCGCTTATAGCTCCTAAGTATCTCTGCCAGTGACATTTTTTTGCAATCCCCCTCTATTTTGCGCAGAAACTGCGTGTAAATTCACAACATATTATGTATGAGCGCAGGAATATGCGGGCTCAATGATTTGCATAAACCACAAAATATGCATACGAAACCATAATATTTTGGGATTGACGAAGCGGCGCTGCAGTGGCATGCTGAAATTAACGAAAAACCCGGACACCGGGATTGCAGGAGGAAAACATGTACGACACTTACAGGATGACCGACCCCGCTTACCGCCGTTACCTTGCCGAGACGCTTTCTGCCGGAGGGCGCTTTATGGTGCTGTTCGGGCATTATCCGGACGCGCCCAACGTGATTGAATATATCGGCCCTCCGGACAGACATGGGACCCGTCTGCGATACATCAATCTGGACGCCGCCCCGGACGCGAAAATATCTAAAATGATCTTCAGGTAGATTACTTATCCACGGAGTTATCCACATGCGCCGCGGAAGCTGACGCAAGCTTTTCCATTACAGCCCGAACGGCGTCTTCGCTGATTTCGGGCTTTTGCGGTTTACGCATTTCCTCCACGATCCTGGCGGCCAGGTAGTCCATTTCCTTCTGCCGCTGTTCCGTTGATATGGGCAAAGCCCAGACCGTTATTACGCAGAGCGCCCCGAAAAAAAGTCCCAGAAGCACGGCGGGCCACACTGAGTAGCCTTTCTCCCCGGCCACCATGCCGCAAATATACGCGCTGACGATCGCATCAATCACCAAAATAAAAAGCCAAGTACCCTCTGCCATGTGCGCCCCTCCTATACAGTTGTTTTTATGTGCTAATAGTAGCACTTTTAACACAAAATTGCAATACCCCTGACGGGGGAAATTATTCCCCCGCCGCATCGGAATCCAGATCGTCACCAGGGTACACCACTCGGGCTTCAAGCTCGGCCTGGGTGGGATTAACGTCCACAAGCGATTCGTTTTCTGCAACGCTCTGCGCCAACAAGTCAATGTATCGCCGGATCGCCTTGCGGTCACGCTCGCCAAGGCGGAGGTACGCATTGACGATTGCACGGAACGTCTGATCGTTTTCGTGTGTCTCCATCATCGCCCGAACTACTTTGTTTTCCTGCCGTCCCGGCTCGAACATTTCGCCCTCGCCAGTCAACAGCCACTCATGACGTACGCCGTAGACCTTTTCAATCGCAACCAACGCAGACCCAGAGGGGAACGCATTGCCACGTTCATATGATGCTATCGCATCTCTGGCCATTCCTATTCTCTCTGCGAATTCCCGCTGCGATAGCCCGAGTTCGGTTCGGAGTGCGCGGATTCTTTCCTTCAAAACTATCACCTCTTTTCCTCGCCTACAATTATAACACCTTCGAAATGTGCTTGTCAATACATTCTTCGATATATTTTTTTAAAAAGCTATTGACAAGCACTGATTATTGTGCTATTCTGTATTCGCAAGCACGAAATAAGATAAAAATTCAGACGAAAGGCGGTATTAGCACATGAGCAAACAGTCTGTTATTATCACGGAGACGACCCGCACCACCGAGGAAACCATCAAGCGTCTGGCGGCTCTGCCGGAAGACGCGCAGAAACTTGTCCTGGGCTTCTGCTATGGCCTGCTGGCCAACGCAGACAAGCGCCAGAACGGAAGCGCTGCCGCCAAGCAGTAAGCCTTGGAGAAAGGAAGAGAGGGGAAACCGAATGAACGAGATCAGTGTTTTCGAAAACAGCGAATTCGGAAGCATCCGAGGCGTAGAGATCAACGGCGAAGCCTGGCTGGTAGGCAAGGACGTTGCCGAGCGGCTGGGGTACAGCAATCCGCGCGACGCGCTATCCAAGCACGTCGATAGCGAGGACAAGAATACCGTCGCATTTCGCGACGGAACTTCTGGGAATCCGAATGTCACCGTCATCAACGAGTCCGGACTTTACTCCCTTGTACTGGGCAGCAAGCTCCCGAACGCCAGGCGGTTCAAGCGCTGGGTAACGGGCGAGGTGCTCCCGGCAATCCGCCGAACCGGCGGGTATATCGCCGGAGAGGATACCATGACGGACGATGAGTTGCTGGCCAGGGCATTGCAGGTGATGCAGGCGAAGCTTGATGAGCGCGAGGCGCGGATTGCCGGGCTGAGCGCGGAGAACTCAAGGCTCAGCGTGCAGAAGCAGATCATGCAGCCCAAGGCGGACTACTTCGACGCGCTGGTAGATCGGAACCTGCTGACAAGTTTCCGGGAAACCGCAAGGGAACTGGGCGTGAAGGAACGCGATTTTATCAGTTTCCTGATTGCGCACAATTACATCTACCGCGACAAGAAAGGCAAACTGATGCCGTACTCCGGGCGGGACGATCTTTTTGAGGTGAAAGAGGCGTTCAACGACAAGACCGGATGGACTGGCACGCAGACGCTTGTCACCCCGAAGGGGCGCGAGACATTCCGGCTGCTGCTGCGCCGGGACGCATAGGAGGGAAACGCGATGATGATGAATATCCACGGAACCCCGGCGCTGAACCGCCGCGCACAGCGCAGGCGCAGGGCGAAGACCTTCAGCCAGGATGCTGTTGCCGCTATCGCTGTTTGCGCTTTCATGCTGCTTTTGACGCTGTTTGCAGGCGCGCTGCACTGAGGGGGCGCAGACAATGATGACGATCTCCGAACGGGAAAAAATGATGGTGGCGGAATATGGAGAGGTTTGCACGCAGGTTCAGGCCGGGAAAATCCTATCCCGCCACCCGCAGACCATACGGAACATGGCCGCTGACGGGCGACTGGCGGCGGCTTGCGGCGGAACGATGATCGATGTGCGGAGCATTGCCGACTACATTATGCACCAGGCGGAAAAGGAGTCCGAAACGCGCAGGAGAAAGAGGGGGCGAAAATGGCAGGTATAAAAGGACGCGCGAAAAAAATCCGGCTGACGGACGCACAACGGCTGGCCGCCGAGGCGAACGCCAGACTGATTGACGGTGCGACAAATTACGCGCTGACGCGCTATCCGATGTTTCGCAATTGGCGAAACCACGACATTGATGATATTCGCCAGATCGTGAGCATTGGCTACATGAAGGCCGTCGCCACCTACGACCTTTCGCGAGGCGCGACGCTGAAAACTCACGTCTACCGCGTTGCTACCCGGCACGCCGAGGCCACCTGGCGCATTGCGCACACACTCGGACGCGGCGGCGGCGCCCACGACGGGACTTGCATGGATGATTTGGTGCTATCGCTCGACCGGCTCACAGAAGAGCACCCGTGCGGTGACTTTGCCGCAGACCAGTATGCGGAAAACCCGGAATCCATGCTGGAAAAACTTGCGATGCAAGCTGATTTGCGCGATGCAATCGAGCATTGTCTTACTCCACGAGAGCGGGAAATTGCGCTGCGCGTCGCCGATGGCGAAACGTTAGAGACAATCGCTCAGGATTACGGCGTTACACGCGAGCGCATCCGGCAGATCAACACCATAGCGATTCGGAAGCTCCGGACGGAGCTGATCAGGAACGGCTACGCGGAACTGATCCCGGTAGCCAATCGCGATGGGCGCAGGCGCGGCTGGCACGAGAAACCGCCCCGGAGGACTACGCAATGCTAACAGCGACACTCGGAAGCAGCGGATGCTTTATCCGTGCAGGAGACCCGGCCGACGTGCCGACGGCAAAGGCATTGCCTGGCGCGGTACATACGGCCAAAATGCCTGCAATGACGTGGTTATGCCCGCTGACAATTGACGTGGCGAGGGCGCTGCATACCTACAAGGTGGGCTGCAGCCCGGAGCTTGCGCCGGCGGTGAGGAAACTGCTGGACGCGGACGCTTACGCCAACAGCATGCGGACGTTTGAGGGAACGCCTGAGCCGATTGCGCCGATCCCGGTAAAGTCCGGCGTGAAGCTGTTCGCACATCAGGTGAAAGCCTTCAACATCGCTTCCGCGCTGCTGGACGCTTGCGGTGCGTGCGCAATGCTGCTGGATATGGGCCTGGGAAAGAGTCTCATAACGATTTCCGTATTGGGGCGGCTGGCATTGGACGGAAAAATCAGGCGTGCGCTGGTGGTAGCCCCTTCCAGCGTGT
>OJAW01002133.1_pt1 | contig 10301 bp, 7 predicted proteins | sample 1589151 | NCBI WGS metagenome assembly OJAW01 (sample SAMN03283290) | human gut metagenome | biome: human-associated habitat; material: feces | host: Homo sapiens | place: Peru | collected 2012 | reverse complement strand
TCGACTTGACGAAGAAACCTCTTGTCGTGATGGTTGTCGGAGTGAACGGTGTGGGAAAAACCACGACCATCGGCAAACTCGCAGCCCGCTACAAGGCCATGGGCAAGAAAGTGATGATCGGAGCCGCCGACACGTTCAGGGCTGCCGCCGTTGACCAGCTCCAGATCTGGGCCGAAAGGGCAGACGTGGAGATTGTAAAGCAAGGCATGGGCGCTGATCCGGCCTCTGTGGCTTTCGACACTGTAAAGTCTGCGGTGGCCAAGGGTGCTGACGTTGTACTGATCGACACCGCCGGAAGGCTCCACAACAGAATTGACTTGATGAACGAGCTGACAAAAATCCGTAACGTGATGCGTAAGGTCATCCCGGACGCCCCGCATGAGGTGCTTCTCGTGCTGGATGCCTCGACAGGCCAGAACGCCTACCAGCAGGCCAAGGAATTCTCACGGGCGACAGACATAACATCACTGGCTATCACCAAGCTGGACGGCACGGCGAAAGGCGGGGTCGTCATCGGAATCGTTGACCAGTTGAAGGTTCCGGTCAAGTTCATCGGGATCGGCGAGGGCATCGATGACCTGAAAGTGTTTGACAAGAAGGAGTTCGTGGGCTCACTGTTCTCCAGAGAGGATATTGACAAATAAAACATCAGAAATATGAAGCTTTCTTACAATTGGCTAAAGGATTATCTTGAATCCGATCTTACTCCGCAGCAGATCGCGGACGCTATGACAGCTATAGGAATCGAGGTCGATGGTGTCGAGGAACAGGAAGAGGTCCCTGGTGGACTTGCCGGAGTCGTAGTCGCAGAGGTGCTTGAGTGCGAGGCGCATCCTGATTCCGACCACCTTCACATCACGAAGGTCAATGACGGCACAGGCGAGCCTCTGACCGTTGTCTGCGGCGCTCCTAACGTGGCCGCCGGCCAGAAAGTTCTCTTCGCCCGCATCGGAGCCGTGCTCCCGGGAGACTTCAAGATCAAGAAGTCCAAGATTCGTGGCGTAGAGTCTTTCGGAATGATCTGCGCCGAGGACGAGCTCGGAATCGGCAACGACCATGCCGGCATCAAGGTTCTCCCTGCCGACGCGCCGGTCGGAACCTCTGCGAAGGACTATCTCCATCTCAAGACCGAGGCCGTCATTGAATATGAGATCACAGCCAACAGGGTGGACGCCGCCTCACACATCGGTGTGGCCCGCGACCTCTATGCCTGGATGACGCTCAATAATATTCCTTGCTCATTCAAGTACCCTTCTGTTGACGCTTGGAAACCGGGTGAGGGCAAAGGCATTCCAGTGGAAGTGCAGGATGCGACAGCCGCTCCTCGCTATTGCGGGATCACGATCAAGGGTGTGAAGGTCGGCCCTTCACCTGAATGGCTTCAGAAGAAGCTGATGTCAATCGGACTCAGGCCTATCGACAATGTGGTGGATGTGTCCAACTTCATCCTTTTCGAGCTTGGCCAGCCTCTGCATACTTTCGACGCCGACAAGATCACCGGAGGAAAGGTTATCGTGAGAAGGGCCGCCGAGGGAGAGAAGATTGTCACCCTGGACGAGACTGAGAGAAAACTCTCGGCCGAGGACATCGTTATCGCCAACGCTGACGGTCCGATGTGCATCGCCGGAGTGTTCGGCGGCATCGATTCCGGCGTTAAGGCCGAGACTGTGAATGTATTCGTGGAGAGCGCCTACTTCGATCCGGGCTCTATCCGCAAGACCTCAAAGAGACATACTCTCCAGACCGACGCCTCATTCCGCTACGAGAGAGGAGCCGATCCTGGAATCAATGAATATGCCGCCAAGCGCGCCGCACTGCTGATTCAGGAAGTGGCCGGCGGAGAGATTGTCGGAGGAATCGAGGAGTTTTATCCTGAGAAGATCGAGAAGAAGGTCATCGACCTTGACTACGACCGCATCGAAAGGTTCATCGGCAAGAAGATCGGACACGACACGATTGAGAAGATACTTACAGCCCTCACCTACGAGTTCATCGAGAGGAGAGAGGGTGGAGCCAAGGTCGCCGCGCCGACCTATATGATCGATGTCACAAGAGAGTGTGACGTGGTCGAAGAGATTCTCCGAATCTACGGCTACAACAACATCGACCTGCCTCAGCACATGAAGATGTCCGTCAACGCAACCCCTTCACCTGAGCCGGAGGCTATCCGCAACGGAATATCCAACTTCCTGGCCGCCAACGGCTTTGTCGAGATAATGAACAATTCCCTCACCAAGGGGGCTTACTATAAGGGACTTACCACATTCCCGGAGGAGAAGAGCGTGACAATCGTCAACCCTCTGAGCTCAGACTTGAACGTGATGAGGCAGACCCTCATATTCAGCGGCCTTGAGGTTGTGGCATACAACCTGAACCGTCAGATCTCGTCGATGAAACTCTTTGAATATGGCTCCGTTTACAGCCGTAATCCTGAGATGGACGGCAAGACGCTGGCTTCCTACGAGGAGCATCCTGCGTTCTCGATGTTCGTCACCGGAACTCCTGAGAAATCCTGGAACAGCCAGCCGGGCAAGAGCAGTTTCTTTGAACTGAAAGGCTATGTGGATCTGCTTCTGAGGCGCTTCGGAGCGAATCTTTACCAGATGGAGGCCACCGCGGCTCCCGCTGACATATTCAGTGAAGGTGTCGCTTATGCCCTTCCGGGGCAGCATCTGCCGCTCGCGGTACTTGGCACAGTGTCTCCGGCCATCGCGAAGAAGTTCGGTGTGCGCCAGCCTGTGTTCGCCGCAGAGATCAACTGGAACACCTTGTTCCAACTTGTGAAGAGGGACAAGGTCGCCTTCAAGGAGATGCCTAAGTTCCCTGAGGTCAGAAGGGATTTCGCTTTGCTGCTTGACGAGAGCGTAAGCTACGCTGACCTTTACAAGAGTTCGTTCAAGGCTGGCAAGAAACTTCTCAAACAGGTGACCCTGTTCGATGTCTATCGTGGGGACAAGATTCCGGCCGGCAAGAAGCAGTACGCCCTCGGATTCGTGCTTCAGGATCTGGAGAAGACATTGACGGACGAGGATGTGGAGAGGATAATGAAGAAGCTTCTCTCTACTTTCCAGAACGAGTACGGAGCGACATTGAGGTAAGCTTATGAAAAAGGTTCTCAGGATAGTTCTTCCATTGATGGTTCTGGTGTCGGCTGTAGTCTCCTGCAGTCGTGAGGGGCGTGTGATACCCGTGCGCAAGATGGAGAGGATCTATCGTGAGATGCTTCTTGCCGACCAATGGCTCGCCGAGAATCCAGACAAGAACGGGATGGCGGACACCACATGGTTCTATGAGCCTATATTTGAGAAATATGGTTTCACGCTCAAGGACTACCAGAAGAGTGTGGACCGCTATCTCAATGATCCTAAACGCTATGCCGAGATGTTGGGACGCGTGGAGAAGGATCTGAGGAAGGAACTGAACGCGATCAACGCGGAGATTGAGTTGGAGGACAGGCTTCAGCATGAGGCAGATTCGCTGGCCAAGGTTTGGAAGTCAGTCAAGGCGAAAACCTTCAATTCATTTCTTGATGTGTTCGATGTTGATGTCATGACAGACCGTGTAGGGATCGAGAAGGATTCCCTTGGAGTCTATCGTCCTGTCCCTGTTGTCGAGGACACGGTTTTCCATGGTCCGCGCCTTGTCATAAGAGACACGACGGCAATAGTGCCGGAGAAGGATACAATTCCTATGACAAAGACGGCGGGTCAGGCAGCCGCCATGAAGTCAGAACCGCTTCATGACATCAATCCTGAGAAATCCATCAGAAGGTTGGAGTTGGCTCCGGTGAAAGATTTATTGATTAAGAATGAATAGAATAGCAGCTGAATATGTCTTCACGTTGAATGAGGACAAGCCTATCAGGAACGGATTCGTCGAGTTTGACAGCGACGGCACCGTGACATCGGTAGGCGAATGTTCGGATCCGGGGCGTGAAAATGCCTTTGTAAAGGGGGCTGTCGTGCCTGGATTTGTCAACACTCATTGCCATCTGGAACTTTCCTATCTCTGGAAATCGTTCCGCAAGGGAACCGGCATGGCCGGATTCATCGACCAGATCAATGAGATGCGTGACAACAAAAGTTTGGACGAGAAACTTCACGACATATCTCATTGGATGAAAGTGATGTGGGACCGTGGAGTGTCCGCTATGGCGGACATCAGCAACTGTGCCGACACATTCGCCATCAAGAAGGCATCTCCCATGTACACCAGAACCTTTCTGGAGGTATTCGGGACGGAACCTCAGGACTGTGCTTCCGTGATGGAGAATGTCTTGAGACTCAAGGCAGTGGCTGATGGATATGGACTTGACGCCGCTCCTATCCCGCACGCTTGCTACACGATGAGCCCGGAGCTTGTCACAGCAGTCTCGGCCGAAGGCTTGAAGTCCGGCTTCCTGTCATTCCACTCGGAAGAGACAGAGGAAGAGGAGGATATGCTGAAATACGGCCGTGGAGCCATGTGGGATAACCGAAAGGCCGCCGGGATGAGTGTGCCACCTGTGACAGGCAAGTCATCCCTGCTCTATTTCATAGACCGGCTGGAGAAAGCGCATCCGGCTCCTTTTGACGAGCATATCCTGCTTGTCCACGAGGTCTGCATGGACCAGGAGGGAATCGATGCCGTGAAGAAAGTGATGAATCACCCGTTCGTGGCTCTTTGCCCGTTGTCGAATATATTCATTCACAACGCTTTGCCTCCTGTGCCGCTGATGCGTCGCAATGGCTTGAAAATCACTGTAGGCACGGATTCGCTTTCCAGCAATGACGACCTTGACATTGTCGCCGAGTTGTGTTGTCTTCAGGACGCTTTCCCTGAGGTGGGCTTGAATGAACTGCTTACATGGGCCTGCCGCAACGGAGCTGAGTTCCTGTCGAAAGAGAATGAATATGGCCGCATCGCTGTCGGAATGAAGCCTGGTCTGGTGGCTGTCGAGAATCTTGACGGTGACCGCCTCACTTCCGAAAGCCGGTCACGTAGAATTATTTAGCCATGATGCGAGAGGAACTTGTGTTCGGGCCGATACACTCCAGAAGGTTGGGCTCTTCGCTCGGAATCAATCTGCTTCCGACGAAAGGAAAACTGTGCAATTTCGATTGCGTTTATTGCGAGTGTGGCTGGAACAAGGATGGCAGGGGAGACCGTAAGCTTCCGACTGCCGGAGAACTTCACGAGACTTTGGAGGCGAAACTGAAGGAATGCAGCGGTGCGGGTACTCCGATTGACTCCATAACGTTTTCCGGAGATGGAGAGCCGACTCTGAATCCTGATTTCGCTGAAATTATTGACATTACCATCGCGCTGAGAGACAAATATTTCCCGCAGGCGAAAGTGTCGGTTCTGTCGAACGCCACAAGGATATTCAGAGAGGATGTCTTCGAGGCTTTGAGGAAGGTGGACAATCCGATTCTTAAGATTGACGCTCCGACCGATGAACTTGCGGGCCGGATCAATCAGCCGCAGGGGGAATATCATGTCGAGGATGTTGTTGCGGATTTGATGAGGTTTGGCGGGGAATTTGTTCTTCAGACAATGTTCCTCAGATCCCCATTCTTTGATTCTTCTTCTCCGGAAGTTCTTGAAGGATGGATGAATATAGTAAGAAAACTTAAACCGAGAGAAGTGATGGTCTATACCCTTGACCGGGAGACACCGGCCGAAGGGCTTGAGAAGTTTTCGGCGGATGAGATGCGGGGACTGGTAAAGCCTTTGATTGAAGAGGGGTACACGATTCAGATAAGGGGTTAGACAGCACTTCCACACAGAATATTAAAAAATTAAGTTGATAATATGGAATCTTTGTTCGCAAAGTATGGTTACGCTCCGGATAAGGAACGGATCAGCAAAAGGTTGGACGCCATCGCGGCCAACATCGACAATGTGACTTCTCCTGAAGTCCTCCGCAATTGCTTGTCATTCATGGACTTGACGACCCTCCGTACAGAGGATACCCCAGCGTCCGTGAAGAAATTGGTAGGCAAGGTCAATTCCTTCATGAAGGATTTCCCGGAATACCCTCTTCCGGCTTCGGTCTGTGTGTTCCCGAATTTCGCCTCCGTTGTAAGGGAGAGTCTCGCCAGCCATGAGGTTCATGTCACCGCTGTGGCTGGCTGCTTCCCGACATCCCAAAGTTTCATCGAGGTGAAGGTCAAGGAATGTGAGATGGCTGTGGAGGCCGGCGCTGACGAGATCGACATTGTCTTGGCTCTTAACTCCTTTATGGCCGGTGACGAGGAGTCCGCAAGGAAAGAAATCCGTGCAATCAGGGCGGCCATTGACGAGGCTGCCGCGAAAGCCGGCCGAAAAGTCACATTGAAGGTGATTCTGGAGACAGGTCTTCTGGTCACTCCGGAAAACATTGCCAACGCCTCGTTCCTTGCCATGGAAGAAGGCGCGGACTTCATCAAGACTTCCACAGGCAAGGTGAGCGTGAACGCCACACCTATGGCCGCCTATGTAATGTGCGAGAGCATCAAGGCTTTCTACGATAAGACCGGCAGGAAAGTCGGCTTCAAGGCCGCAGGCGGAATCTCCACATCGAAAGATGCGGTATGCTATCATTCAATAGTGAAATCCATCCTTGGAAACGAGTGGATGAACAAGGACTTGTTCCGTTTCGGAGTGAGCCGCCTGGCCAACTCGCTTATGTCTTCGATCGAACAGAAGACGGTGGTCTATTTCTAGACTACATTCCGGCTACTCCTGTACGCTCCTTGCCGTCGTTGTCCTTGACGATATGCTCGTCAGAGATGGCGGCGGCTGTTTTTACAAGATATTCGCGAAGATCATTCCATTTGTGGAATACACCGTTGTAAGTCTGTACGGCGGGAATATAAGTCTCTTTGTCGTTGTACACAAGCTTCACGAGCACATCACCCTTCCTGTTCCTGAAGAAGATCATCTGAAGGTTGGATGCCATAGGCATCATTTCGAAATCGAACCAGTGCCGGTGCACGTCCAGTGACTTCCATCTCTCCTCCATTCCGGCGATGCCGATTGTGCCGATAAGCGGGAGAAGTCCCACGTCATGGCCGAACCTTAGATCCGCAGCTCTGCCGCTTTCCGGTTTGACGGCTTCGTCAGCCTTGGCGACAATGTCTTCGATGAGCGGTTTTGCGATGGAAGAGACATATTCACCCTCCTCGGCTGATATACCGAAGCTGAAGTAAAGCTTGTTGTTCCTTGATATCCCAAGCCCGATCAATTCATCAGTGGTGAAGTGGCTGAATATGTCAGGATGTGCCAAAGTGTTAGGGCTGATGCTGCCCGCAAGGAACACGTTGTCCATGAACTCTTTGGGCTTGGGGATGAACTCGGTCGCCTTGGCTGGATCAGTGAACATCGCGCTGAAGAACCTGTCATAGGAGACCAGGCTGTCAAGAAGATGTCGCCTGAGGACGTTGGACTCTTTCGTGACATTTTTCGTGTCGAGGTCCATGCTGATGTAATCCAGGTACTTAGGCCCTGTCAGGTAATGAAATTTCAGAGCTCCGTTCCTTTCCTTTATCGCTGAAGTGAAGTTGGCCATGCTGACCAGACATCTTGGCCAGTAACTGGAGACGCACTCCACCTCGCCGCGTTTGCCGTTGAACACCTCCGGATAATCAGCTGACATCCTTTCCGCGATTCCACGATGCTCGGCGGCGCCTCTCTCGGTCAACATCCCGAACATCCCTTGATGCTCCATGTTGATTGAGTCGATCTGCATCTTCAGCAGCTTGCCCTCTTCGGTAAGCAATCCAGCCTTTTCTGCGGAGGAAAGGGTCTCGACAGCCCCCTTGAAAAGGTTCGCGCTGGTGTGATAGCGTGATCCGTGCCTTCCGTAGTGGCTGATATAGAATGGCTTGTAGCCTTTCGGCGCTTTCGTCAAGGCGGAAGGAGCATATTCATAATAATGATAGACTCCTCCGGCTCTTTCCGGATTCTCCTCGATCTTGTCCCTATACGTCTGCGCCTTGGCAGAAAAGCTGAATCCACTGATGATCAGTGCTATGGATGCCGCATAAACCGCGGAATTTCTGAATATTCCCATATTTTCCTGAAAAAATGTTATCTGCAAAGATAAAAAATAGCCCTTGAATTGCCAAGGAATGCCGATTCTTCAATTAACCGTTGAATATTTCAACCCACGGATAGTCGTCTCTACCTTTGCATCGTAACTAAAAACCAACTGAACAATGAAATGGTTCTTCAAAATGATGCTGCCGGCTCTGGTGCTGGTGTCCTGCAGTAAAGAGGGGGTATCTCTGGTGGAGGTTGACCCTGTCAGCACGAAGGAAAACGTTGAGGTTGTGTCTCATGAGATGATGGAAATGGGGCGCAGGCTTGAGAATCCTTATTCTGTGGCCAATGTCAAGGAGGCTTTGGCCGCGCTCTATCCGACAAGGGCTTCGGTGGATGTCCCTGTCACGGACTACTATGTCAGATTCCTGCCAAAAGACACGGAGGAGTTCAATCTTCTCGCTGATCTCGGTGTGGACCTTCTGGACTACCCTATGGATCGTGAGATCCTGAAGGATGGAGACTATTACCACGACCCGGAGGTCCCGGAGGGAGAGATCACGTGGCAGTACGCTGTGGTTCCGCCGGATTTCGATTTCCCGCAAGGAATCCGTTATGAGATTCTGGATGAATGTTTTATCCCGGATGAGGAAGTGGAGACCAGAAGTCCTGGTGACTTTGACTGGAACGCGGTGGAGAGGATGGCCTTCGAGATTACGGACAACGCAGACTTTCTTGAGCCTGAGACAAGGGCTAAGGCCAGGCCTTCCGGAAGGATCACGATTGTCGATGACAAACTTAGGAGCAAGAAGACAGTTGGTGTCGCCGGTGTCAAGATGGTGGCTAATGTCTTTGTGAAGATCGCCACGACTTACACGGACGAGAACGGCAACTACGAGTTTTCCCGCAAGTTTTCCGCCAAGCCTCGTTACAGGATCTGCTTCAAGAACAGGGTCGGATTCTCGATCGGACTGAATCTGATTTTGATTCCGGCCTCGATCTCGGCAATCGGCAAAGGATCATCGACAGGGATTGATCTCACTATCGACAAAAATTCAGACGCCACCTTGTTCCGCAGGTGTGTGGTCAACAACGCCGCATACGACTACTTCAAGAAGTGTCAGGCAACAGGCGTCACCATGCCTCCCAAGAACCTGAGGTTCTGGATTCTGAATATTCTCAGGCCATCCAGCACTCTGATGATGCATCACGGAGCGTTGCTTGACAACAAACTGGTCAGCAAGTATATCGGTAAATACGCGTCCATCGTGAGGATTTTCGCTCCGGACATCACGATCGGCTCCAAGGACAAGAACGGGGACTACGCGGCATTGTACTCAACCACAGTGCATGAGATGGCACATGCCAGTCATTTCAACAAGGTGGGGACGGACTATTGGCGTAAGTATGCTACCTACATTCTTACCTCGTACATTTCAACCGGTGACTGCTATGGCACCGGCAATGGAGAGAACGCAGGCTATTGCGAGATCGGCGAGATGTGGGCATATTACATGGAAAACGCATTGTACAAGGAACGTTACGGGAGAAATCCTGGCTTTGGCAATGAATATTGGTTCAAATCTCAGATTTTATCCGAACTTGAAGCAGGAGGAATCAGCCGCTCGGACATCCTGGACTGCATGGGATACTACACGAATGACATAAAGATTCTGAAATCAGTCCTTCTGGAAAACCGTGCGGACAAGGCAGCCTTGATCGACAAGGTTTTCAAGAAATATGGAAGGTAGCCTGATCTTTGTTTTAATAGCCTGATTTCAGAGAGGGATGACAGAAAAATGACCTGTCATTCCTCTTTTTAGGGTTACTTATGTTTTTTAAAAAAAGTATTTTAATTAGTATTTTAATTATATGCCGATTCATTTTGGCAGAGATTTATTGAATATCATGGGCCGTGATTTAGATTCGTAAGATATGGGCGTGGAAATCGGAGAAATGATTAGTTCGCGGATAAAAAGTGAAATTTGTAATAGAAAAAATAAATTGCAATATTTGCGGTCAAAATTTGTCAGCAAAGCATTTAAGATGCGGTAAGGTGGATCCGTAATGACTTTAGCCTGGCGATTATTGAGTTGGTTAGTGGTTCAAACTCTCAGGCATTCTTTCTGGAATGTCTCCAAAAGCGTTCCAAGGATCGAACTTTTACTTGTGAGAAAGAGACTATTTGCAGACGACAGCAGTCTCTTGTTCACTAATTTGAATAGTGTATAGTAATGTATATAGTAAATGTTAAAAAATAACCTGCTTCATTTTGGGGGCTCTCTTATGCGGCCATT
>OJAW01002126.1_pt1 | contig 10333 bp, 8 predicted proteins | sample 1589151 | NCBI WGS metagenome assembly OJAW01 (sample SAMN03283290) | human gut metagenome | biome: human-associated habitat; material: feces | host: Homo sapiens | place: Peru | collected 2012 | reverse complement strand
AGTTTTTTCTTTTGTTAGTAGTTTATATGTTGGATAGGATAATAGTCCTATTATTAATATTATTATTAGAGATATTTTAAATTCTTTTTTTAGTTTTCTTTTTCTTCTTCTTTTATTCATTTTTACCACCTAACTATTGTTAGTCCACTTAAATGAAAGACTTGTTTTGTGTTTTGCTCCAATAATTGGATAAGCACTATCTTCACTTGTATCTTCTTTACAAGTTACAAAAACTTGAAAATCATAAGTTTTCTTTTCATCATCACTATAAAGTTCTAAAACTTTATCAAGCATTTGCTCAATTGACAAAAGATTTGTATCTTTCTTGACATCAATAATGATTTCAATTATTGCTCCATTTACACTTGTCTTTGTTGAATTGATAAACTTACTTTCTTTTATTTTATTATCGGTAGCTGTTAATTTAGTATCACTTATTGGATACTTTTTAGCTTGATCCAATCTGTTTCCATATAAAGAAATATTAGAATCTGGCAAAACAACTTTAATAATAGCATAACTTGTAACAAGAATTACTAATACTGCTAAAGATAGAAAAACTATTTTTATTTTTTTACTCATATTTCACCTCAATCGCGATTTAATTATACTACATTTTAATCCTTATTCAAAATTTGTAGCCTGTCAATTAACATTCTATTTACAACTTCAGGATTAGCTTGACCTTTAGTTTCTTTCATTATTTGACCCATTAAATATTTTAAAGCTTTATCTTTTCCGGCTTTATAATCATTTACTGATTGTTCATTTTCATCTAATATTTTAGTAACAATTGTTTCTAAAGCACTATTATCAACTTCTTTTATACCTAATTTATCAATTATTTCAGTAAATGATAAATCGCTTTCTAAAATATATGGTAATATTTCTTTTCCTTGTTTTGATGATATCTTTTTAGAAGCTAACATATTTACTAAAGAAATTAAGTTATCATCGGTTAATTTAGTATCTTTTAAAGCGATATTATTTTTGTTTAAATGACTTAAAATATCACCTGTTAAAAGATTAGCTAAAATTACTTTATCAGTTTTATTATAAATACTACGATAGTAATCATTTAAATCTTTAAAAGCAACCAATGTTTTTATATTATTAGTACTAATACCATAACCAGCATATTCACTGCGCATTGTTTCAGGCATAACTCCAATACTATTTTTAGCTTCATTCATCCATTCATCACTGATTACTACAAATGGAATATCTGGTTCAGGAGCATAACGATAGTCATTACCAGTTTCCTTAATACGCATTAGGACTGTATCGCCAAGTTTATCATCATAACGTCTAGTTTGTTCTTTAAAAGTTTCGCCTTTTTCTAATAGTTCAGTTTGACGGATAATTTCTTTTTCAATACTTATACCAACATTAGAAATTGAACCAATATTTTTAATTTCACATTTAGTTCCTAATGGATCTGTTTCATTTTTTCTAATTGAGACATTGGCCTCACAACGCATTGAACCTTCTTCTATTTTACAATCACTTATATCAGTATAGAATAGTAGTTCTTTTAGTTTTTCTAGATATAATTTAGCCTCAGTACTACTACTAATACATGGTTTAGTTACTATTTCAATTAGTGGAACTCCGGCTCTATTGAAGTCTAGAAGAGTTTTGTCACCACGGTGTGTACTCTTACAAGTATCCTCTTCAATGTGCATTTCTTCTATTTCAATTTTCTTTTTTGTACCATCAACTTCTATTTCTACGTAACCGTCATAGCCTATTGGAGTTCTGCCTTGAGTAATTTGGAAGTTTTTGGGATTATCTGGATAGAAGTAATTTTTTCTATCAAAGTGCATTTCTTTTCTTATTTTACAATTTAAAACACAAGCTGCTTTTATAGCTAGATTTACGACTTCTTTATTTAATGTTGGTAATGTACCTGGATAACCTAAGTCAACTACATTAGTCAAAGAATTAGCCATTTGACCATATCCGTTTAGGGAGTTTGAAAATATTTTAGTATTTGTCTTTAATTCTACATGGACTTCGATACCAATTGTTGGAATGTAATTAGTCATGTTTTTCACCTCCATTAGGATTTAAGTCTAAGTTTAGTTCTTTTTCTACAAAACTTGCTAGTTGATACATCTTTGCTTCTTCAAATGGGGCACCAATTATTTGCATACCGATTGGTAAGTTTTCACTGTTAAAACCAATTGGAACACTCATACCTGGAAGACCAGCCATATTTACTGGGATAGTTAGAACATCATCCATGAATGATTTTATGGCATCATCTAGACCTTTATCTAGTTCATAAGCAACTGTTGTGTTGTTTGGGCCAATTACTAAGTCATAGTTTTTAAATGTTTCTAAGAAACTCTTACGCATATCATCTCTTATTTCTAGGGCTTTGTTGTAATATAGTTTAGCATTTTTACCAGATAATAAATAACTACCAATCATAATACGTCTTTTTACTTCGTCACCAAAACCGATTTTTCTAGTTTTTAGATATAAGTCTTCAATATCTTTTGGATTTTCATAACTATAGCCGTAACGAATACCATCAAATCTGGCTAAGTTAGAACTTGCCTCACCCATAGCAATAATTTGATATAAAGGAACGGCTTTGTCAATATAATTTATATCAACATAGTCGATTGTACAGTTATGTTTCTTTAGTATTTCGATTACGTCATTTAATTTGTCTTTTATTTCCTTATCAATAGCATCACTTACATAGAAGTTTGGAATTGCTATTTTCATACCATCTATTTTTTCCCCAATTAGTCTTGTAAAATCTTCATTAGTTTCAACAGATGTTAAGTCTTTTTCACTTTTTCTACAGATTGTGTTTAAAAGTACGGCATTTTCATAGACATTTTTAGTCATAGGACCAATTTGGTCTAGACTTGAACCAAAGGCAATTAGTCCATAACGTGATACACGTCCATAAGTTGGCTTTAGTCCTACTATGCCACAGAAAGATGCTGGTTGTCTAATTGATCCACCTGTGTCTGAACCTAAGGCAAAAGGTATAATTCTCTTACTTACAGCAGCAGCACTTCCTCCAGATGAGCCTCCTGGTACTCTTGTATCATTCCAAGGATTTTTTACTGGTCCAAAGAAAGATGTTCTATTAGAGGAACCCATAGCAAATTCATCCATGTTAGTCTTACCAATAATAATCATATTAGCGTCTTTTATTCTTTCAACAACGTCAGCATCATAGATTGGATCAAAGTTTTCTAGGATTTTAGAAGCAGCAGTTGTACGTAGTCCTTTAGTTAGAATGTTATCTTTTAGAGCTATTGGAATACCAAATGTTAGAGAATCTACTTCTTTATTTTCTAATTCTTCGGCTTGTTTTAAGGCTTCTTCTTTATTTAGAGTAATAAAACAGTTTAAGTCTTTATTACTTTCAATTCTTTCAATGGCTTCTTCTACTAAGTCTTTAGGTGTAATCTTTTTTTCTTTTAATAATTTATTAATTTCAATTAATGATAAATCTAAATAATTATGCACTCATACCACCCTTTTCACTTATTACTACTGGAACAGAAATATAGTTTCCGCTATGACGAGGAGCATTTTTTAGAACATCTTTAGGATTTAACATTTCTCCTTCTACATCATCACGTAAAACACATTTATTTTCAGTTGGACAAATCAACATGTCTTCGTCGTATACTTTTACTTCATTTATTTTTTCTATTTCGTTTAAAAGTTGTTTTAATTTTACTTGATACATAGATATTTCTTCTTCATCTATTTCAATTCTGGCTAGATGAGCAACATGTAAAACTTCTTCTCTTGATAATTTATCTTCCATACAGAAAGACCTCCTTTAACTTTATTATTATATCATGGATATTTTAAGATGTAAATTTTTAGAAGTAAGAAAAACAAATGCTACTGGAGCACTTGTATTATTCTGTGAAACAATCAGTTATATATAATGTGTTGGGACTTTTTTCAGTACTTGGTTCATAGTTATTTACAGTACCAATTATAGTTACTTTTTGATTTTTAGTAAATTCTTTTTTAGTTGAATCCTCGGACATTTTACAAACAATGTTTAGTGTGTAAGCACCGTCTGGATCTGTATAGCCAAAGGTTAGTTTATTCTTGTTGTAACTTATAAAGTCTCCGGTTACACGTAGGAATTTTTTCTGAAACTTTTCATACGTCTTTACAGGAGTATTTTTATATTCAATGGCTAAATCAAGGGCTGATATTTCGGTTGGTTCTGTGTTATATGGCATTGACCAAGTACCAAGTTCGGTATCTCTTCTTCCTTGTAATTGGTTATATTTTATTACTTTGTAGCCAAGGCCATAGTATACTTTGGTGCCTCCGTCTTTGTAAGCCGCTGTTTTGATTGCAAAGTATGGACCATGATTATATCTTGAAACGGCAACTATATCGATAGTAACCATAAGCATTAGGATGATTAATACATAGAAAATGATATTTAGAATTTTTGTTAGTTTTGTTTTTTCTTTACCCTTTCGTTGTGGCTTTTCTTCTAAAGTATCTAATTCTTCATCATCTAGGAAATCTTCATTTTCTTCATCGCTATTATCTAATGTTTTATATTCAGCGATGTCTTCATCAAAATCCATGGCATCATCATATTCATCGATGTCCTCAGAAAAGTCTGTAGAATCATCGTATTCATCAAAAGTTAGTTGATCTAAGTCTTCGAAGTTTTCAGTTTCGTGATATTCTTCGGCTTGAATTCCTTTTTTTCTCTTTCTCATATATCCACCTCTTCAGTTTCATGGGCATATAATACCATTTTTTTGTTAAATAGTCAAGGTTTTGTGCGTTTTAGGCTATGATAGGATGTGGTGTTTTTACATATAAAAATCTCGTTTTTTAATGGTTTAAGAAACGAGATTTAGAGACTTTATAGGATATATTTATTATTTAAAAAATTAGCAATGGTATGTGCCTTGGTGTTAGTTATTTTTGGTTAGTACTTTTGGTTGCTGCAATTTAATTGGATATTTGGCAATAGTAAATTTGGTATTATTAGTTAGAAAAACTGGAACTTTTGAAATTCCAGTTTTACTTAATATATTTTTTCAATTATAATTTTATTCACCTAGTTTTTCTTTAAACTCTTCTTCTGTCCAAATTGGTATACCTAGTTCTTTGGCTTTTTCATATTTACTACCAGGATTTGCTCCAACGATTACGGCACTAGTCTTTTTAGATACGGAACTTGAGGCTTTACCACCTAGTTGTTCTATTTTTTCTTCGGCTTCTTCTCTAGTAAATAATTGTAGGGAACCAGTTAGGACAAAGGTCTTGCCATTAAATTCAGAGTTTTCTTCTACTTCTTGACCTAAATATTTGGTATTAAGCCCAATTTCTTTTAGTTCTTCGACAATACCTCTATGATGATTATCATTAAAATACTCAACTACACTTTTAGCAATGATGCCACCTATATCAGGAATAGTAGTTAACTCTTCTTCGGTTGCGACCATTAAATTATCTAGTTCTTTATATCTTTTAGCAAGAATTTTAGCAGTTTTTGCTCCGACATGGGGAATTCCTAAACCGAATAATAGTCTTTCTAGAGAATTCTTTTTACTATCTTCAATGGCATTTAAAAGATTAGTTACAGACTTGTCGCCATAGCCTTCTAGTCTAGTTAAATCTTGTTCATGATTTTTTAGGGAATAGATATCGGCTATTGTTCCTATGAAGTGGAAGTTATAGAAGTCTTCCATTATTCTATCACCTAGTCCGTCTATATTCATGGCATCACGTGAGGCAAAGTGAATTAGAGATTCAATACTTCTAGCAGGACATTTTTTATTAGGACAATAGTAGTCTACTTGGCCTTCTTTTTTGACTAGATTAGTATTGCACATTGGGCAAGTTGTAATCATTTTAAATTCTTTTTCTTGGCCAGTACGTCTTTCTTTCTTTACTTCGACTACTTCTGGAATAACATCTCCGGCTTTTCTTATAGAAACTATGTCTCCTATTTTTAAATCTTTTTCTTTTACATAATCTTCGTTGTGGAGAGTTGCTCTAGAGATAGTTGAACCGGCTACTATTACTGGTTCTAGAACGGCATTTGGAGTAATTTGACCAGTTCTACCAACGGTAAAGATTATATCTGTTAGTTTTGTTAATACTTCTTCAGCAGGAAATTTATAAGCAGTTGCCCATTTTGGATATTTGGCAGTATAGCCTAGTTTTTGTTGTTGCTCGATACTATTTACTTTTATAACAATACCGTCTATATCATAAGGAAGAGTTGGTCTTTGTTTAGCCTTTTCTTCAATATATTCGATTACTTCAGAAATATTTTTAACTAGACGATTATTTGGATTAGTTTTGAAACCTAGTCTTGTCATATAATCTATGGCTTCAGCATGAGTATGTAGATTATAATCTAGGGGATTTGGTAAATGATAAATAAAGTTATCTAGTTTTCTAGAGGCTGCTACTTTGGAATCTAGTTGTCTGATAGAGCCCGCGGCAGCATTACGACAGTTTTGAAGTAATGGTTGATTATGTTTTTTGCGCTCTTCATTTAACTTTACTAGAGTTTCTTTATTCATGAAGATTTCTCCACGAACTTCAATATTTACTTTTTCTTTTAACTTTAGAGGAATTACTTTAATAGTTTTAGCATTATGAGTAATATCCTCGCCTGTTGTCCCATCTCCTCTTGTTGCGGCTCTTACTAGTTTTCCGTCTTCATATAATAATGATACAGAAAGACCATCTATTTTTAATTCGCACATATATTCAGGAGTTATACCTTCTTTTTTTATTCTTTCATCAAAGGCTATAACTTCACTTTCAGAAAAGACATCGCTTAAGGACATCATAGGAATCTTATGAGTAACTTTATTAAAGCCTTCTATTATTTTGCCACCGGCATGTTGAGTTGGAGAATCTTCTCTTACCCAATCTGGATGGGCTTCTTCTATTTCAAATAATTCACGTAAGTATTTATCATATTCTTGATCAGTAATTGTTGGATTATCTAGAGTGTGATAATTATAATCTGCTTCATTAATAATCTCAATTAACTCTTCCATTCTTTCTTTCATAACTAGTCTCCTTACAAATGTTTTAACTATATTTATTATAACATATATTGGTGATGTTTTTAGAAAAGAAAACAAACTATTTTGGTAGTTTGTCTCTTTCTTTTTTTGTTTTTTTTATTATTCTTCCCAAAGATTATTTGGATATTCTCCGCTATCTACTAAATCTTTTAGAGCTTTCTTAACAGCTTCAGCATCTTCTTTATAAGTTACTCCATACCAAGCAGCAGTTGTTTCTAAAACTTCTACGTTTGCGTAGCCGTCTTCTATTGTTTCAAATAAAACATCTGGTATTAAATATTCACATTTTTCTAAATTATCTTTATTTCTATCAAAGAACTCTGGGAACTTTTCTTCAATGTATGAGAATATACTTGGTGAGAAAAGCATTAAGTTCATAGATACTTTATCAGTTGGTGATACTTCGAAAGGTTCTTTTCCACTTAATGGTGTGGCGATTAGTTTATCATCCACTTTTTCGATAACACTTTCAGTTATTTTTGTTAGTTTTCCGTCTGTTACTTCACAGACACCTCTTTTTACGGAACCATTTTCAGTTAGTGTATTTTTTACAAGATAGCTTACTAAACCATATTTGTATGGCTTTTCGTCATTCATACCTTCTAAGAAACCAGCAGCCTTTAGATAGGCATCTCTTCCATAGAAGTCATCAGCATTAATGATTGCGAATGGTTCATTGATTTTGTCTTTGCAGCAAAGAATAGCATGAGCTGTTCCTAAAGGTTTTACTCTGTCTTCTGGAACTGAGTAACCTTCTGGAATGTTGTCATTTTTTTGGAAACAGTATTCAACATTGATGTATGGTTCTACTCTTTTTCCGATTGTTTCTTTAAATACATCATAGTTTTCTTCTTTAATTAGAAAAACTATTTTGTTGAAACCGGCTTTGATGGCATCATATACTGAATAGTCAATAATGAACTCACCATTTGGTCCTAGTGGAGCAATTTGTTTTAGTCCTCCAAAACGACTACCCATACCAGCAGCCAAAATTAATAATGTTTTATCTTTCATTTTACCCTCCTAAAAATCTATTATTAATTATTAATTTTTGATAATTTTTTGTGATTTTTCATTAATTTTTTAATACCATGCGGATGTTTAAAAGCAACACTAACAAGAGTATTAGTAACTTCAACAACTTTACCAGTACCAAATGTTTCATGGTAAACGAAGTCACCAACTTTATAGTCAACGTCTTCTTCTCTAAACATCTCTGTTGTATCAATTTTTTCTTCTTTTTTAGGTATTTCATCTTTAACATTTGTCTCTAGTAAATCCGGATTAATTTCACTTATGAAACGGCTTACAGGATTAACTTGTTCTTTTCCAAATAAAGTTCTACGACGAGCATTAACTAAATGTAGATCGTCTCTTGCTCTTGTAATAGCAACATAACAAAGACGTCTTTCTTCTTCTAAAGCAACATTTTCCATAAGAGAATTCATATGTGGGAATAAACCTTCTTCCATACCTACTACGAAGACATGATCAAACTCTAGTCCTTTTACAGAGTGAACGGTCATTAGGCTTATACGATTTGGATCGTCTTTATATTCTTCAACGTCACTTACTAAACTAATTTCTAATAAGAAGTCTTCTAGAGAGATTAGTCCTTCTTTTTCTTCAAAGGCTTTAGTTATTGACTTGAATTCTTCTAGGTTTTCTAGTCTTACTTCGGCTTCTAAAGTTTGTTCACTTTCTAATTCTTTTTTCATACCAGAAGCATCTAATACTTTGTCAATTAATTCAGTTAAAGTTAGGTCTTCAGCAACACTTTTTAATTTTTCGATTGTCTTTTTGAACTCTAGTTCTTTTCCTGATTCAATCGCATCATAGATACTTATACCTTCAGTATCAGCTTTTGTAGTTAAGTTTTCAATTGTCTTTAGACCAATTCCACGTTTTGGTGTATTTATTACTCTAAGGAGACTGATATTATCTTTAGAGTTATGAATTAATCTTAAGTATGCGATCAAGTCTTTGATTTCTTTTCTAGAATAGAAATAGAAACTTCCAATTACACGATATGGTAAATTTTCTTTTAACATTTCTTCTTCAACGACACGAGACTGAGCATTGGTTCTATAAAGAACAGCAATATCTTTGTATTCAACATTTCTATTAACTAGTTCTTTTATTTTTCTAATAACGTATTGAGCCTCGTCTCTTTCATTATATGCACGATAATATTTAATCTTTTCTCCTGGGCCTTTATTAGTCCATAGATTTTTATCTTTGCGATCTCTATTATTTTTAATTACTTGGTTGGCAGCATCTAGAATGTTACCAGTTGAACGATAGTTTTGTTCCAAAAGAATTGTTTTAGCATCTTTATAATCATTTTCAAAGTTTAAGATATTTTTATAATTTGCTCCTCTAAAACTATAAATACTTTGAGAGTCATCTCCAACACAGGTTATACGTCTATTTTTCTCACTAATCATCTTAGTTAAAATATATTGAGCTTGATTTGTATCTTGGTACTCATCTATTAAAACGTATTGATATAAGTTTTGATACTTTTCTAGGACGTCTTGGTGTTCTCTAAATAGTTTTATAGGAAGAATTAATAAGTCATCAAAGTCTACGGAATTATTTTGTTGTAGTTTTTTCTCGTATTTTTCATATACTTTTTGAATTACTTGTTCGTAGTCACTTACAGCATATCTTTCATAGGCTTTGGCAGATATTAATTCATTTTTACAACTACTTATTTTATTTCTTATGGCTTTAGGATTATATACTTTTGGATCATAATCTAAGTCTTTTATTATTTTTTTTACTACAGTTAAGGAATCATCACTATCCATAATAACAAAGTTACGGTCGTATCCTAATAGTTCATAGTTTTCTCTTAAGAGTTTTAAACCAAAACTATGGAATGTTGATACTTGTAATTTTCTGGCCTCATCACCAATTAATGAGTATAGTCTGTCACGCATTTCTTTAGCGGCTTTGTTGGTGAAAGTAATTGCTAGAATGTTGTATGGTGTTGCTAGATGTTCATCTATTATGTATGCTATTTTACTTGTTAGGGTTTTAGTCTTACCAGCACCGGCACCTGCTATTATAAGAAGTGGTCCATCGTTATATAGTACGGCTTCTTTTTGTTTGTCATTCAAATTATCTAAATTCATTTTCTTACCTACTTCCTTTTTTATTATATCTTATATTTTAGGTTTAGGCAAAGAAAAAGAAGTGTTATTGGACACTTCTATATAGGATATATAATTTTTAGTGTGTGTAGAGTGTTT
>OJAW01002125.1_pt1 | contig 10333 bp, 10 predicted proteins | sample 1589151 | NCBI WGS metagenome assembly OJAW01 (sample SAMN03283290) | human gut metagenome | biome: human-associated habitat; material: feces | host: Homo sapiens | place: Peru | collected 2012 | reverse complement strand
TGAGAGCTTGCGAACCGGAATAGTCAAACTCACCTGCCTGGCCGATCTTCAAAGCACCGGAACCCAGAACGAGGACTTTCTTAAGCTGTTTCTTCATATTTAATAACTATAAGTATATTCTAACTATAAGTAATAAATTCTATAAGTATCATCTGAAATGTCTTATGCTTAGTTTTGCAATTTGGGTACAAAAGGCAAATACACTATTTTAGGTTGCAAAGTTACGACATTTATTTGAATTTACCAAATTTTTCTTGTGCCAGTTCTTCGTTAAATAATATCAATTATTACTTTTTATTTTTTTATAATGTCTTATTTTTCGGATAATTTTGTTACTTTTGCGCTCGCTATGCAAAATTGTAGCTTAAGAAATTAACATAGATCAAGATTTAATATAATAATGAGAGTCGGTTTATTTGTCCCTTGTTATGTAGATGCCTTATACCCTGAAGCTGGTGTGGCTACATACAAGTTGCTCAAACACTATGGTGTGGATGTGGACTATCCAGAGAAACAGACTTGTTGCGGTCAACCGATGGCGAATGCTGGTTTCCAAAACAAGTCAGAGAAGGTCATTGAGGCTTTTGATGATCTTTTTAGAGACTACGATTATATTGTAGCTCCTTCTGCTTCGTGTGCAGCTTATGTAAAAGTGTATTATCCTAAGATTCTGGAGGGTAAGCATGAGTGTGTATCTTCTGGTAAGATAATGGATATAGTGGAATTCCTGCATGATGTGCTGAAAGTAGATCATGTGCCGGGCAAGTTCCCTCATGCCGTGAGTGTTCACAACAGTTGCCATGGCGTCAGGGAATTGGGGTTGTCATCACCTTCAGAGAGAAACGTCCAGCCGTTCAATAAGATTATTGATTTATTGAATATGGTGGATGGAATTACCATTCATGAACCGGAACGTAAGGATGAATGCTGTGGATTCGGTGGTATGTTTTCTATCGAAGAGCCCGCTGTTTCTACCCGTATGGGTGAGGACAAGATCAGACGCCACATGGCAACGGGAGCGGAATATGTTACCGGTCCGGATTCTTCCTGTCTGATGCACATGGCAGGCATTGCCAAGAAGGAGAAAATGCCTATTCAATTCATTCATGTTGTACAAATTTTAGCTGCAGGACTATGAGTACAGAACATTCCAAGAGAGCCGCTAAGTTTACGGCAGATGTAGAAAAGACCACCTGGCATGATGCTACCTTCTGGTCTGTAAGACAAAAGAGAGATAAGATGGCGCATGAACTTCCGGAATGGGAAGATCTTCGCGAACTGGCTTCTGAAATTAAGATGCATACGATTACCCATCTGGCAGATTATCTTGATGTTTTTTCCAAGAATCTGGAGAGTCGTGGTGTCAAGGTGCATTGGGCAAAGGATGCGCAGGAATTTAATGAGATTGTGCTCGGCATTCTGAATGATCATCATGTGAAGAAAATGGTGAAATCAAAGTCTATGCTTACCGAAGAGTGTGAGATGAATCCTTATCTGGAAAAGCATGGTATTGATGTGGTGGAAACTGACTTGGGTGAGCGTATTATCCAACTCTTAGGTCAGAAACCGAGCCATATCGTGATGCCTGCCATCCATCTCAAGCGTGAAGAAGTGGGCAAGATGTTTGAGGAGAAAGGAATCTCTAAGGAAATAGGAAATTATGACCCAACTTATCTCACCCGCTGTGCCCGCCATCATCTTCGCAACCAGTTTATGGAGGCTGGAGCAGGAATGACCGGATGTAATTTTGGAGTGGCTGAAACGGGTGATTGCGTGGTTTGTACCAATGAAGGTAATGCTGATATGACGACTTCCATGCCTAAGCTTCATATTGTGGCGATGGGTATTGAGAAGTTGGTTCCTGATTACAAGTCTTTAGCGGTATTCCAGCGTCTGCTTTGCCGTTGCGGTACAGGTCAGCCTACTACTGCTTTTACTTCTCATTTCCGTCAGGCTCGTCCGGGTGCAGAAATGCATGTGGTTCTGGTGGATAATGGCAGGAGTGATATTCTGGCAGATAAAGACCATTGGCAGACTTTGAAGTGTATGCGTTGCGGCGCCTGCATGAATACTTGTCCTGTCTATCGTCGTTCCGGTGGATACAGTTATACTTATTTCATTCCTGGTCCTGTGGGTGTGAATTTGGGTATGCTGAAGAATCCTCAGAAATATGCGGATAATGTTTCTGCCTGCACCTTGTGTCTGTCGTGTGATAATGTCTGTCCTTCCAAGGTGGGTCCGGGTTCCCAGATTTATGTCTGGCGTCAGAGCCTTGACAAATTGGGCAAGGCTAATCCTATCAAGAAGGCGATGTCCAGCGGTATGGAATATCTCTTCGACCGTCCTTCACTTTATACCACAGCCTTGAAATTTGCTCCACTTGCCAATCTGATTCCAGAATGTTGCACACATTTCAGTAATCTGAATGCTTGGGGCGTGGGCCATGCTATGCCTGAGTTTGCGAAGAAGTCGTTTCATCAATTATGGAAGGAGGGGAAAGTAAAATGAAAAAAGAAGATTTCCTGAATAAGTTGCGTAAGAATACGCATGTTCAATTCGATAAGCCTTCTGTAGAAATCAAAGGTATTCAGTATGAGGATACTTTGCAGCAGTTTGTTGCCATGAGCCAATCTGTGGGTGCTCATGTGATGAGAGCCAGCAAGGATGACGATATGCTCAACGAGATTGTGAGAATGGCTTATCCTCAGGCGAAGGTGTTTGCCAGCAATCTGCCAGATATTCAGTTGGAAAAATTGCAGGCTTTTACTCCTGATGGGGGAACGGATGAAGTCGTTTTGCGCAATCCGGATACTGTGGCTGAGGCCAACGAACTGAATGGTACGGATGTCTGCGTAGTCCGTGGACAGTTGGGCGTAGCTGAAAATGGTTGTGTCTGGATTCCTCAGACCATGAAGGAGAAGGCTGAACTTTTCATTTCAGAATACCTGGTTATTATCCTTGATGAGAAGTCTGTGGTAAACAATATGCATGAGGCTTATGCCCGCATCGAGATGGATCCGAAATATAATTTCGGTACATTTATCAGTGGACCGAGCAAGACTGCTGATATTGAACAGGCTCTTGTTATGGGAGCGCAGGCTGCCAGAGGTGTGACAATCGTGCTTTGCTAAAATGTCAGTTGAATGTTGAATGTTGATTGTTGAATGTTGACTTTTGCTGACCATAGAAAATTTAACTGTTAACTGTTGACTGTTGACTTTTTGCAGTTCATTTAGCTGAATCTATAGATAAGAAAATCCCGGAAACTCAGTCAAGATGTTTCCGGGATTTTCTTATTTTGTTCTTTCCTTCTAAAGTTCCTATTTCCAATTATTTGAAGATTTCTTACAGTTCCCATTCGTAAGTATCATAAACGACGCCTCTTCCTCCAAATCCTTCTTTCTGGTGGATGAGGTTCTCATTGAGATAAGTACCTTGCTGCTCGGTTGATTTTCCAAAGTCAAAATAGGTCGTATTCCATTGCTTTTGGTTGATTAGCTCATCAAAGAGCAGGTCGAGTGCTCCCTCTTCTTTCCCTTGAGGCGATGCAGCGATGTATTGGGTATGCGTCACTTGCGGAGTGATGTAGATGAGGCTTCCGGCGAGAATGTTGTGACTTTCTGCGTCCTTTACCACATAGCCCTTGATGTTTTCCGGGAATCGTGTCATCAGAAGTTTCAATTCCTCATAGGTGTGAACCGGAGCAGTATGATATTTGTGCTGGAGATTCGTATTGAGAATGTTCCAGAACTCCCTGATGTCATTCATGTTTGCTTCATGAATAGACAGCTTGCAGCGGTTGGCCTTATGAATTCCTCTTCTTCTTTGTTCTGAAAAACGCAGTTTATGCATCAGGGGAATGGTCGTGGAGATTTCTCTTGCCAACAATCGAGCCTTACATGTTTGCATGATGGCATAGAGATCTTCCTCCGATGGAATATGGTGGTAAATCCAAGGTATTGCTTTGTATATGACTTTCTGAAATCCTCTTTCTTTCAGATAGATATTGATAGCCTCAAAAACCTGACAGGTGATGGCTGCCGTCATTTTGTTGCAGGTAAGCAGTCCGCCGTATGTGAGTCCCTGATGTGAAACAAGGGTTTTATCCACAACTTCATTTGCTGGCAGCAAAGCGCAGAGTTTTCCGTTATAGAAAATCATCAGGGAATGGTCATGAAATCTGTCCTGATGATAATCCATATAGTTTCTGTCAAAAAGAAACGTGCCTTGTCTGGATTTTGCCACGAAGTCATTCCAGTCTTGTTTCTCTTGGGGTGTATATCTTTTGATTTCTATCATATTATCTTCTGATTTCTATCATTTTGGCTGAAGTTTTTATTTCCCGGCTTCTCTTTCTTGGATGTAATCGATGAAGTCTTCATATTCATAGAGATAGTCTTCCGGCTCATACAGTCTGGAAGCTAAGACCAGACAGACGGCACCTGATGAGAAATCATCAATGGTTCGCCATATTTCCGTATCGAGCAGAAGTCCCTGGTCAGGGCGGTTCAGGAAGTAGTCCTTTTTCTCATGTCCATCGTCCAGATGAACGGTAAAGGAACCGCTGGCGGCTATGATGATCTGCTTCAGCTTTTTGTGAGCATGTCCTCCGCGGCTTTCTCCTCCCGGCACGTCGTATATCCAGTAGAGGCGTTTGGGCACGAACGGCAGACCCGCATCCTTGTCGGTGCAGGAACAGTAACCTTCTTCCTCCTTTTTATTTAATTGTATGATTCTTCCTAATTCTTTCATGACTTAATATACTCGCATTTATAGAAAGAACGCATAATCGGCGAGTTTATTGTTTGCCGTTGATTCTTTGTAACTCTTCTGCTATCATTTTAGAATAAATATCAGCTCCTGTTTCATTGAGATGATTGGCATTGTGAAACCATTCTCTGTGCTTTGTGAAGCGTTTGTCGCAGAAATGATTCAGCAAAGGAATCTTCTGAGCTTTGCAGATCTTTTTCAGAGGTATGAACACCGAGTCGCTCTGGTATGAGAGTTGGGGAGAGGCGGCAAATATCAGTTGGATCTGCTGTTGCTGGCAGGTCGTGATGAGTTTCTGCAGGTATTCATATTTCAGTTTGTCATGCTTGTCTTGCGGCAGGTTTTCCGGTATGATGGCCTGGCAACCCTCGTAGGGCACAAATCCCTTTTTGTCTGTACGGTCTTCTGCTCTTGTATCTGCGAGAAGTTTCAGCAGGCGCGAGTTGAATGGGTAGAACGGAAATAGCATTTTGAAGCGTTCCGTTGCATCCACGTCATGGAAGATAGAGCTGATATGATCGCGCCAATAGTAAGAACGCAGATTGCCGAGATACGTTGTGTTGTCATCTTCCAGCAGGTCGTAGTCTGGTTCCACGTCGTAGATAATGGATTTCACCTTGTTCCTTTCTTCTACCAGTTGCAGCCTGCCATAATTGAAAATGATTCCCATGCGGTCTTCTCCTATATTATAATAAGGTGTAAGATATTGGGGATTATAATGGTGAAGGGCGCGCGATGAACCCATGATCAGATGATCTGCTTTCAACTGGTCATGGATGTATTTCAGTCTTCCACTTTCCCCTTTGGCATGTGATTCCAGAAAGTAAAAGCCTGTGCTGAGGGCTACATAGATGAGTGCCATCAACAGGACGAATACCGATATTTTACCAAAAAACTTTCTCATGACTTTAAAATCTGGCATAAATGAATTGACCCGCATCGAAAACTCCGAAGAGTAGGATGCTTGTAAAGATGAATAGATAGGTGGCCCATCTCACCCATGTCTTTGAATGATAGAACGGATTGCAGGAAGGACGGATTTCGTCTATCAGATCCTTGATGAATACGATGGCGATAAAGACATAGATAAACTTCTCGCAGATTCCGAAATGCATGTCCTGACTGGTAAATATCTTTTCTATCACGATCCATGCATCTTCTATCGTATTCATGCGGAAGAAAATCCACAGGAATGTGATGAGGAAAAACGTAAGGACGATTCTCGCCAATCGGATGCTTCTGTTTTTCATGGAGAAATATCTCTGCTTGAGGGCGGAGGATTCTATGTCGGTGGAAGAGAGTTTGGATTCTTTCTTTTGTAAACCGAGGATTTTTTCGATGACCTGGAACAGTCCGTGCAGCAGTCCCCATACGATAAAGGTCCAGTTGGCTCCATGCCAGATTCCGCTTACTGCGAATGTAATGAGGATATTGGCATAGTTCCGTTTTTTCGAGCAACGGCTTCCTCCCAGTGGGATGTAGATGTAGTCTCTGAGCCAATGTGCCAAGGTAATGTGCCATCTGTGCCAGAAGTCTGTGATTCCGATGGAGAAGTAGGGATTGTGGAAATTCTGTTTGAGATTGTAGCCCAATGTGGCTGCTGCGCCTATGGCCATGAGCGAATAGCCGGCGAAGTCTGTATAGAGTTGGATGGAATAGAGAATGGCTGCCATCAGGAGTGATGAACCGCTTTCCTGGAGAAAACCATCAAAAACCGGGTCGATATAGAGCTGCAATCTGTCTGCAATCACTACTTTGAGAAACATTCCCCAAAGTATCATTTTCAATCCTTTTTCTGCCAGTGGGCGGTTGAAACCCTGTACCGTGTTCAACTGGGGCATCAGTTGGTCGTATCTGTTGATTGGACCAGCTATCATGGAAGGGAAGAAAGCCATGTAAGTGAGATAGTTCGACAGATTTTGCTCGGCTGGATATTTCTTGCGGTAAACATCGAATACATAGCTCAGAGCCTGGAAAGTGAAGAAGGAAATGCCTAATGGGGCAATGATGGAGAACTGGTTTTCATCCGGGATGAAGCCGAAACTATCCGTGAAGGAACTAAGATTTTCCGAGATGAAGTGCCCGTATTTGAAAATGACAAGCGGAAGAATGGTTGCAATGACTCCTGCACAGATTGTTCCTTTTCCGCAGTTCTTCTTGTCCGGGTCTTTCCTCAGGTTCTTCCTCAGGTCTTTCTCTTGATTCTTCTCCTGCTCTTTCCTCAGTTTTTTCTCTAAATCTTTCTCCTGGTCTTTCTCCAGATACTTGTTCTGATTCCTTTCCAGATATTTGGCAAAGAAGTAGGAGATGAGGCTCACGGCGATAAGAGTGAGGGTCATCCATTTGTTGTAATAGATGTAAATGCCGTATGAGACTATCAGAAAAAAATATTTGCGATAGGGAACAGTAAGATTGTTCCCTACCATAAAAATGATAGGGAACAACCAAATGAATAAAAATGAATTATATACCATCTAATGTTTGTGGGGTTAGATGTATCTTATTCTTTTAAGAATTATTTCTTCATATAAGGATCGGTGCCTAAAACGGTCTTTGCCAGGCGCTTTGCCTTGTCGCGAAGCTGATTGAGGTCAGCATCCTTTTCTCCGTAGCAGAGAACGACGCCCATACGGCGGCCTACGTGAGCCTCTGGTTTTCCGAAAATGCGGATACGGGTATGATCTTCCTTCAGCGCATCCATGAAATTGTAGTTGAGCGGCTCGGTGCTTTCTTCCGGTGAGAGAATAACGGCAGAGCATCCGGCGTGCTCCAGGTGAATGCCTGCTATTGGCAAGCCCATCACAGCACGGAAATGGAGTTCAAACTCGCTCAGGTTGGTGGTGTGACCGAGAGTTACCATACCTGTATCGTGTGGACGTGGACTCAACTCAGAGAAAATCACTTCGCCCTGCTTGCTCAGGAAGAATTCTACGCCCCAGAGACCAGCACCGGTCAAAGCCTTGGTCACTTCGGCTGCAATATGCTGTGCTTTCTTCAATGCTTCCTCTGGCAACTGGAAGGGTTGCCAGCTCTCGCGGTAGTCGCCACCTTTCTGGATGTGTCCGATAGGAGGGCAGAAGAGGGTAGGACCATCCTTCTGGGTTACGGTGAGGAGTGTGAACTCAGAGTCGAAATCAATGAATTCCTCGATGATGACTTCCTTCACATCGCCACGACCTTCCTCCATAGCTTCCTTGTAAGCCTCCACGAGTTCGTCGTCATTGTGTACATAGCTCTGTCCATGACCGCTGGAACTCATCAATGGCTTCACTACACATGGGAAACCGATTTCGTCGGCTGCATTCTTGAATTCCTCGAATGTCTTAGCGTAGAAATACTTGGCTGTGCGCAGACCCAGTTCCTTGGCGGCCAGATCGCGGATGGCACGGCGGTTCATGGTGTAGTTCACGGCACGGGCAGAAGGTACAATCTGAATGCCCTCCTTCTCGAAGTCGAAGAGTCGCTCGGTGCGGATAGCTTCAATCTCAGGCACGATGATGTCTGGGTGATGTTTCTCAACCACTGCGGTCAATGCGTCGCCATCGAGCATTGAGAACACTTCTCGCTCGTCGGCTACCTGCATGGCTGGTGCATTGTCATACTTGTCGCAAGCGATGACGTACTGTCCTGCTCGCTTTGCGGCGATGGTAAACTCTTTGCCCAGTTCGCCTGAGCCCAAAAGCATAATCTTCTTCATTATGATTGATAATGTTAAATGTTAAGTGTTAAATGTTAATTTGTTGAGTGTAGGTGTATGATGATAAAGTTAATAGGGCTGGTCTTCATGACGTATGCCCAATTTAACATTTAACATTTAACACTTAACATTCAACTTTTTTTTGATAAATTCTGCGATAAACTTGGCTGTCTCTTCGATTCCCAGATGGCTGCTGTTGATGCAGAGGTCGTAGCTTTCGCTGTGGCCCCATTTCTTGCCTGTATAGTAATCGTAGTAAGAGGCGCGCTGCTCCTCGTGGCTTTCGATAAACTTGCGGGCGGAGGCTCTGTCGATGTCCTTTCGCTTGCAGACTGCCTTGATGCGGTCGTTGATATTGGCTGTGATGAAGATGTTGATTACATTCTTGTAGTCACGGAGCACATAATCGGCGGTTCTGCCCACGAAAACGCAGTTGCCCTGATCGGCAGCCTTCTTGATGGCGTCGCTCTGGAATTTATATAAGCCTTCCTGTGAGAAGTCGTTGTGATAAAAGTTGTTATCGCTAAGGAATGGCAGATGAGTATGGAAGAGAGACTTGAAGAATCCCTTCTGCTCATCGTTCTGCTCGAAGAATTTCTCGGAGAATCCGCTCTCCTTGGCTGCCAGGTTCAGCAGCTCACGGTCGTAGCATTTGCAACCGAATTCTTCCGCCAGCTTCTCGGCGATGATATGGCCGCCGCTTCCTATCTGGCGACCCACGTTTATGATAATCTTTTCCATTTACTTTGAACTCTTTAACTTTGAACTTTGAAATTTGAACATTGAACTTTATGATAAGCCTTTGTTACTTTGAACTTTGAAATTTGAACATTGAACTTTATGATTAGTAAAGCCGTTGAATTGGCTTTCCCTTCGGCCGCCGAACGTTGTTTCTTCACTCTTCACTCTTCACTCTTCGTTCTTCACTCTTCACTCTTCGTTCTTCACTTTTCACTTATTCCTGGCAATAATATCCATTAAAGTTACAGCCGATTCCTCCATCTGGCTAGTAAGATGCTCCACCTTCGAAAGGATGTAATTATAGAAGACCATGAGAATCAAGGCTACGATGATACCGAAGATAGTAGTAATCAGCGCTACCTTCATACCCGATGCCACGATGGTAGGGCTGATGTCTCCCGCCTGCTGAATCTGATCGAACGCCATCACCATACCAATCACCGTTCCCAGGAATCCGAGAGATGGAGCCATGGCAATGAAGAGCTTGATCCAGGAGCATCCCTTCTCGAGATTAGCCGCCTGCACCGTGCCATAACCGCTCACGGAGCGCTCAATATCATCCAGCTTCTCATCAATATGCATCAATCCCTGAAAGCAGATAGAAGCCACAGGTCCACGGGTATTGCGACAGAGGTCCTTAGCCCCTTCCACATCTCCCGCAGTCACCTTCTGGTCAATGTCCTGCATCAATTTCTTGGCATTGATTTCAGAAAGACTGAGATAGATGATTCGCTCGATACAGAAAGCCAATCCCACGATGAGTGCGATGGCAACGAGCGACATAAAGCCAGCGTTACCCTCAATGAATTTCGTTTTAAGAGCTTGATGAAATCCCATGTTCTCCTCCTGTGCCATCATAGGCAGAGAACACATTGCTGTGAAAACTAATATTGCGAAACGCGCAATAGATGTATTTTTCTTCATAATCATATATACCTTATTATATATATAAGCGGAAAGAGGGGGATTCGAACCCCCGATTCCCTTTAGGGGAATACACGCTTTCCAGGCGTGCCTCTTCAGCCACTCGAGCACCTTTCCGTGTTTCGGATTGCAAAATTATCACTTTTTATTCGAAACGCCACATATTTGCTGTATTTTTATATATCTTTAACCAAAAGGAAA
>OJAW01002124.1_pt1 | contig 10334 bp, 13 predicted proteins | sample 1589151 | NCBI WGS metagenome assembly OJAW01 (sample SAMN03283290) | human gut metagenome | biome: human-associated habitat; material: feces | host: Homo sapiens | place: Peru | collected 2012 | reverse complement strand
TATGAAAGCTAAAGCCTCTATAGTCAGTATCAAGTTGTGGACTTGATACACCCAAATCATATAAAATGCCATCTACTTCTTCATTTATATTTTCTTTTAAATTAACAAAGTTACTATTTATAATCTTATAGTTAGTACCAATTTTTTTTAATCTTTCATCGCTATATTTTATAGCTTCTTTATCTTGATCGAATGAGTATAAAAATCCATTTGGAATTCTTTTAAGTATTTCACTGCTGTGTCCACCATATCCAAGTGTACAATCAATTATTTTGCTATCACTTTTTAAATTTAAATATTTAATACTTTCTTCTAATAAAACACTAATATGCATTATATTTCCAAATTAGTAGCAAATAATTTATCAGCAATTTCACTCATACATTCTTCATTTTCGCTTATGAAATTATCCCAACGTTCTTTGTCCCATATTTCTAATCGATCATTAACACCAATAATTACGCATTCGCGTTTTAAAGTGGCATATTTTACTAATACTGGAGGAATATTAATTCTACCTTGTTTATCAAACTCAGCATAAGTGGCACCTGATAAAAATGTTCTCATGAAATTACGGGTATCTTTAATATTAGGTAATTCTTCGTATTTAGATATTATTTTTACCCATTTATCTTTAGGATAAATAAATAAGCAATTATCTAAACCTCTAGTTATGACAAAATCTTCTTTTAATTCGCTTCTTAATTTAGAAGGAATAATTATTCTCCCCTTTTCATCAATATTATGATGATATTCACCTATGAACATTTTTATCACCACTTTTCCCCACTTTTTACCACTCTATGATTATATTTTATACTTTTTAATGGTTTTTGTAAAGGCTTTTTACTTAAAAAATAAAAAAAAGAGGTTACCCTCTTTAATACCATAACCAAGAACCAATAATGATTGCAAGTAGAATATATAATACAACTATTACTACATATCCAAATGAAGCATTATTTTCCTTAGGTGCTTGATTATTACTGCTAGCACAAGCCATTAAATCACCTCCTTAGACTTATATGTAAGCCCCAAGTATGATAATTAAAAGAATAAATAATACTAAGACAATAGCAGCACTAGATATACCTGAATTACACATAAAACTTTCCTCCTTTTTATCTTTCTAACTTATTTTATGGCAAAAACTAATATATGTGATTACTTTCATTAAAATATTGTATTTTTTATTTTTTTTGGTATAATTATAAGTGTATTTGAAAGGATGATATGATGGCAAATAAAAAGAAAGTTGAAATTATAGAAAAAAATGAAACACATGATATTAGTGATAAAGTAAAAACTTTAATCTTATTAATTGGTTGGATTGGAACAGCTATTGCATTAGTAATAGTATTGTTAGTTAAAAAAGTCCCAAAACTAGATAATGGTTCTGAAGTAGTAGCTAGTATAGATGGATATAAATTAACAGCTAATGACTTATATGATAATTTAAGAGATGCTAGTGGATACTATGTATTAACTGATTTAATTGATAATTTTATAGCTAAGAAAGAAATTACCGATACTACTAAAGCATATGAATATGCTGACTCTTATATAGAATCATTTAAAATTCAATATGAAAAAGCTGGTAATGACTTTGATGCTTATATTAAATCTACTGGTAAAAAATTAGAAGATATAAGAGAAAGTATTGCTATGACATATTTAGTAGATATGGCAGCTAGAAACTATATTAAAAGTGAAATAACTGATAAAGAAATAAATGCATACTATAAAGATAATATTTATGAAGAATTAACAGTAAGACATATTTTAATTAAAACAAATGTTAGTAAAGATGCTACAAATGAAGAAAAATCTAAAGCAAAAGCAGAAGCTCTTAAAAAAGCAAATGAAATACTTGCAAAATATAAGAATGGTGAAAAATTCGAAGATTTAGCTAAAACTTATTCAGAAGATACTGGTACTAAAGATGATGGTGGATTATACGCTAACTTTAATAAAACAAATACAGATGCTGCATTCTTTAAAGCTGCATATGCACTTAAAGATGGTGAAGTAACTAGTAGCCCAGTTCTAAGTGAATATGGTTACCATATTATATTAAAAGTTGGTAATAATGAAAAACCTAAATTAGAAAATGTTAAAGAAGAAATATTAAAAGGAATTCTTGATAATAAAATTAAAAAAGATAGCACATTAATTGATAAATCATGGGTTAAATTAAGAGAAAAATACAACTTACAAATATTTGATACAAAATTAAATGAAACATATAAAGTAATGGCAGAAAATACAAAAAATAAAAAAGCAACTAATAATTAGTTGCTTTTTTCATTTATTATCTTATCTATTTCATAAGAACTATAGCCTTTTTGAAATAATTTATTTTTTATTTCACATTTTAGTTTATCATCACTATATTTTAATGATAACTTTTTAAATAATTTATTATATTCTTTTAAAATGGCACTATTATCATCAGTTATATTCTTATCAAAATAATAAACTATTTTTTCTTTATCATAACCTAAATTTATTAAATCATATATAATTTTTTGTTTAAGCAAATAATTAGACTTATTACTATTACTTTTTATCTTTTTAATAACTATTTTTTCTAATTTTTCATCTATAATAGATTCATCTAAATTAGATAAAACATCACTAATAATGTTATCATTTATTCCATAATCTATAAGATCAGATTGTATTTTACTTACTCCATCTTTACTTAGATAAAGTCTATCATATAGATATGCTTTAGCAAAATTAGTATCATTTATTAAATTAACACTTTTAAGTCTACTAATTATTTTACCTTTATCTATTACATTATTCTTTTCTAAATAATCATTTATTTCTTTTTCACTTCTAAGTCTTTTTGATATCATTTTTACTACTTTATTATATGTATCATAATATGTATTATCTTTATATAACTCATTTAATTTATCATTATCTATCTCTTTATTATATAATAAATTATTTTTTAATATAACATCATCATAAGTAATGATACTTTGATCATTATCTAATTCTAATTTATATTTTCCACTCTTTAATTTTTTTATTTTTTCTATTTTCATTTTGCCTCCTAGAAAAAAACAACTAATCTTTAGGTGTAATTAGTTGTTTAGCTATTTCTTCTAGCGCTCTACCTATGTTTTTCTTAGAAACATATTCGCTTTCTTTCATTTGATAATGGTTAGTTTCAGACATTTCTTTTGCTCTTTTTGCTACTATATTAACAAGTAAGTATTTAGAACCTACTATAGTTAAAATATTATCAATTGAAGGATAAATCATTTTATCACTCTCCTAATATGATAATATAATAATTATTATATTATTTCAAGCAAATAGAAAAAATTTTACAATTATTGACAATCACTAGAATGTTCTAAAACTAATTTTCTAAGTCCTTTAAGTATTTCTACCATAGCCCAAGTATCCTGAGCACAATAAATTTCTAAAGACTTATACATATAATCAAACATTTTTTTATCAAAAGTTGGAAATTTAGCATATGCACTAGAAGCTTCCATACCATTAGATACTTCCAAATCTTTATAACTTAAATTAGTAAATATCGGTAAAATCTTTTTAATTGAAAAAGAACCACTCATATCTTTATGATAATAATTAAAAATAGAGTTATCAGTAGAATATCCTAAACTTTCATATAATTTTTTATTGCCTTTTAAAATAAACATAAGATCAAATATCATATCTCTCATTTTTAGTAGTTTATCACTATATTGAGGAAATATTTGTGCAAGCTCTTTTAACCTACTCTTTTCAAAACTTTCATTGTAAACAAGGATAGTACCTTTACTAGTATCTATAAATTCTATCATTTTTTTAATTAATTCTTCCCTTAAATCATCATGATTATAAGCTAAAAAACCATAATGATCTAATTCTTTATCACAAACTGAAGGACTTTTTTCTATATGAAGTGAAAATTGAAATACTGATTGTGTATAACATTTTTCCCCTCTAAATCTAGGTAAAGGAGAGGGAAATGTTTCAAAATCCAAGTGATATATTGGATAAGATATACTATTTATACCATCTCTTATTTTTTCATAGTTAATATATGGTTTACCTGTTACAGTAACTTCTTTTTGAATTTTATTTTTTTCTCTATTTAAGAGTTCATCTGGTACATCTTCTATTTTATACATCCCCTCTTTTATTAAATCAAATTTGTCATATTTTTTGCCATTATTTAAAGTAAATCCATAATGACTATCTAAATAATTTAATATAGAATTTACTTTAGGTAATTTACTAGAACATATACCAAAATATTTACAACCATATGTTTTTTTATTTTCACAATAATACCCTATAGGATATTCATCTATTTTTAAATCATATATATAACTTTCTACTTTTCTTCTATCTAAATCTATAGATTCTTGTAAATCTCTAGTTAAATTTGTTACATCAAAGTAACTAATAATATCACCATTTTTACCAGTTTCATAAATAGCTTCTCCATTTAAATATTTACCATCAAATATATAAGAACTATTTAATACTGCCAAATAATATCTAATGTTTTTATCCTCTACATTATGACTCTTTAAATCATTTTCAATAATATATCTTTGAACTGCAATATCATAAATGTAATGACCTACTGAACTATATTTATCCAACAATTTACTTCTTATTTTATTATAATCTTCTATAGACATATCATCTATAGTGTCTTCTTCTAATAAATGATATATATTATCTTTACCTAAATAAAATATAGGAATTAGTTTACCATCTATCTTTTTACCCAATTCTAAAAACTTTTTAGATGTTGTAGCTTTTACTTCAATAATATTAAAATGATCATCCACTTCATTATATATGTCTACATAACACAAATACTTAATACCATTTACAGAAAAATCAAAACTCTCTTGATTTTTCGTATCCCAAGCATAAGTAAATTTACCTTTAAAATATTTATGTGCAAGAGATCCTGCAAGTAACTCTATTCTATTATAATATGGAAGCATAACTTCCAAATTATCACTTATCTTATCTATAACATCCACGCCATCTGAATCAAACATACCATCCATAAGTTCTCTAATTACTTCTTCTTTTTCAGAAGCTCTATATTCTTCAATAGTTACATTTGCTTCTAATTTTTCTTTTTTTATATCATCTAAAGCTACATACCTAGGACATCTTACATAATTTATAAATTTAGTTTTTGTTACAGCCACTATCTATCAACTCATACATTCTATCAATATCTTCATTAGAATAAGTATTATCTTTTATTTTTTCTATTTCATAATAAATTTCACTAATATATTTAACATTAAATCCTGTAGCAAAATTATCATTAGAAACTTTACCTTTACCAACAATTAAGTATTTCTTTATTTCATTAGTATTAGTAACTTTTTTAATATGTTCTACCTCTTCATTTATTTTATCTAAAAAGTTTACTATAGTTCCTTCTTTGCCACCTTTTTCTTTATAATATAACTTATTATTATCTAATAATTTTATTTCACCATCTATACTTAATACATTTATAGTCATAATACCAAAACTAGAAATAAATATTAAATCTATATATTTATCATCAGTAATTATCTTATGATACTTTTGTGTATTATTTATAATAGAATATAATTGTTCCTTTTTGCTAGTATATTTAATTGCTTTCTTATTCTTTTTATAATCAATAATAGATTTAATAAACGCAATTAGTAACATAATAACAACTGGTACCCACAAGTATAATTGTACAATTGCACCCATCATTGATTGAAGAACAATTAAAATTGCTCCTAATGTACAAAGAATAAATAAGACAATACTAATTATCATTCAATCACCTTATAAATAAGTGGATTTACTTCTCCTAAAGATGGAGCAATAGTAAAGCACTCTGTTATTTCATTTATGTTTACATCAGTTTCATCTAAATATACTTTAATAAGCTCTTCATCTTCAAGTACATAATCACCTATTTTTTTATTTAAAACAAATCCAACTCCATAATGTATCTTATCTTCTTTTTTTAATCTACCTGCACCTATTTTTCTTGCTATTTCACCTAAACCATAATTATTTATTTTAGTAACAAATCCTGTTTTACCACTTTTAATAGAGAATTCTTTTGTAGATACATCTATATTATTTATATTTCCTTTTTGATATTTGATAAATTCATAGAATTTTTCTAAAGCTTTTCCATTTTTTAAACTTTCTTCTAACTTACTACGTGAATCACTAATAGAAATATCTTGAGCAAGTGATACCATAATACTTCCAATAGTTAATGATAATTCACGAACATCATTTTTTACGTTACCTTTAAGTACTTCAAGAGCTTCAACAACTTCTAATCCATTGCCCACATTATTACCTAAAGGTTGATTCATGTCACTTAATACACAAACTACTTTAACATTATAACTACGACCTATTTTTATCATAGTTTCTGCAAGTTTAGTTGCATCATCAATATTTTTCATAAGTGCACCATTACCAACTTTTAAATCAATAACAATTTTATTAGATCCAGATGCTATCTTTTTACTCATGATTGATGAAGCTATTAAAGGAATAGATTCAGTAGTGCCACTAACATCACGAAGAGCATATATTTTTTTATCAGCTGGAACTAAATTTCCTGTTTGACTAGCAACTACAATTCCAATATCACGAACTTGTTTTATAAATTCTTCAGTAGTTAAACTAGTATTAAACCCTTCTATAGATTCTAATTTATCAATAGTTCCACCAGTATAACCTAGTCCCCTACCACTCATTTTAGAAACTACTACACCGACACTGGAAACTAGTGGAGCTACTACAAGAGTAACCTTATCACCTATACCACCAGTTGAATGCTTATCTACTTTTACACCTGGAATATCACTTAAATCAATCTTATCACCACTATTTATCATAGCATCTGTTAAATATAAAGTTTCATCTAAATCCATACCATTTATACATATAGCCATAAGTAGTGAACTCATTTGATAATCAGGAATATTTCCATTTACGAAATTAGTAATAACATAATTAATTTCTTCATTTGTTAATTTTTCATTTAATCTTTTTTTATTTATTATATCTTTTATATTCATAAAGACCCTCTTTATTCCTTTAATTTTATTATTTTCGTTTTAATTTTATTTTTTCATAATCTGTAATCATTGACAAATAATCCTCATTAGAAATAGCATTGCCATCAGGAAAATAAAATTTAGCCATTAACATTTTTATAATATTATTGGCCTCATTCATATCCGACTGTGTAAAATGTACATAATTAGACCCCAATTTCATAATTGCATACCTTTTACCCTCTTTTATTTTTTTAGATTCATTGCCTATAAAATAAACTAAACTAGTTTCAATATAATCATAACAATAACCACTTAAAACATCAATCGCTTTTTTATTAGATTTATCAAGCACACATAATCTATATGGATAATTGTTTCTATCCGGCTTATATATACCATTATTCACCTTAAAAGGACATATTTGTAAAGAACATATTTCATAATTATTATCCATTGTTTTCTCCTATAACTTTTTTAATACCCCACCATGAAAGCAATGCACATTTTTTTCTATTTGGTTGTTTAGCTATATCACTATAGACACTTGCAATACCAAGTATACTTTCATTATATTCCTTCTCATCAATCATATATTCATAATTTTTTAAAATTTCTAACGCTTCTTCCTTAGTATGACCAATTAAAGTTTCTATCATAACAGAAGTTGCACTAGTACAAATCGCACATGCCTCACCTGAAAATCTAATATCCTTAATAATATTATCCTCGATTTTAACCATCAAATTAATTTCATCAATACAAGATTCATTATTCATATTAATATATTTATAGCTATCATCTTTAATAAGTCCTTTATTTTTAGGTGATTGATAATGTTCTAATATTATTGTTCTTTTTAAATTACTGTCCATATTACCACCATCCTCATTATAGTATAATTTTAAAAAAAATACAATTAAATATGTTTTTGTTTTTCGCCACCAAGTATAAAATTAGATATTTCATCATAATTTTCACAATTTTTAAATAAATTCATATTTTCTATTAATTGATAATCATCAGTTAAATCATAATAAGTTTTTACAAAAATTAATTTACGTAAATAATATTCATCACAATAATTATTAAACATCTCATTCAAAAAATAAAAAGCCTCATCTGTATACCAATGATAATTTAAAAAAGAATAATCATTAATTATATCAAATAAATTATTTGTTGATTTATTTGATATATTAATTTTATCATCATCTATTATATATTTTAACCTAGATTTTACTTTTATTAAAGTATCATCATAATTACTATTCAAATAATTACCAATATTTTCAAGATACATAAGAGCAAACAAATCATCTTCTAAAGAAGGATCAAAGTAAATATCTTCATCATAATCATTAGTATCATCAATATCTTCATCATAATCATTAGTATCATCAATATCTTCCATATATTCATACTCATCATCACTAATATCATTCATCATGTTTTTATTTTCTTTATTATACATAATCTTTTCTAAAGAGAATAAAAGTTTATATTGATACAAAGAAATTGACGAAAATATAGCTATTTGAATAGGTGAATTAAGTTTATCAAGAATGCAATCATCCTTTTCATCGTAATAATTACTATCAAAATAATTAACAATATCAGCCGGATACAATAAGTAAGGTTCTATTTTATCTACTAATTCTTTTTGAATATCGAATAAAGCAGATAAATAGTCATCATTTGTTCCAATTTTTTTCAAATATATAGATATTTCATTTAAACATTCTTCAATTATATGATAATTTTCATCTATATCATCATATAATTTTTCCACCTTTTTCAAATACATACTTAATCCATATATAAGCTTTAATGGACTATTTATATTTAAATATCTAAATGTTTTTAAATCATAACAAAAGGGATATGATTTATCAATATCTTTAATGTAGGCATTCAAAATTTCTACATCAACATCTTTTTTTAAACATATATCATTATCTTTTCTATATACAATATCATTATACATATCTAAAAAATTTTTTAATTCTTTATTTTGATCGATTTTTTTAAAATAAATACCATCATCATTTGCCTGATACTCCAATACTCTTCTGGCACCAAAGCACTCTAAAATAGATAAATTACGCTTATTTTCAAATGTTAATTTCAATTTTAAAGCAAACAAAGTAGTATAAGCAAAAGACTCTTCCGTTTCCATAAAAATACTCCTTTATAAATAATGAAGTATATTATACCACAAATAATTACAAAAATAAAAAAAACTCATTTTATGAAGCTATTTAGCCTCAACAATAAGTTTAATTGCAGTACGTTCTTCCCCTTCAATAGTAATATCAGTGAACGCTGGTATACAAATTAAATTTTTTCCAGAAGGAGCAACAAACCCTCTGGCTATAGCAATAGCCTTAATCGCTTGATTTAAAGCACCAGCTCCAATTGCTTGTATTTCTACAGTACCTTTTTCACGTATTACATTAGCAAGAGCTCCTGCAACTGAATTAGGGTTTGATTTAGTCCCTACTTTAAGTGTTTCCATATTTATTAAATCATTCCTTTCTGTACATTTAAATATATGAAGGATATTCATAAAAAAGAACAAAGATATTGTTAAATATTATAAGTTAAAGTATAATAAATTTGGTGAGTATATGAAAAAAATAATCATAATGGCTTTTCCCATTATTCTAGTTATAATGCTATATAGTTTAAATATAATCCCTCATATATATTTTACTAATGATTTTTTTCATATTCAAAAATATAACAGTCATTATGATAAAGATAATGATGGTATTGATGATCAAATTGATATATTAAATGGGGCAAGAAATTATATTAAAAAAAGACCTAAATATAAAAGTAAATACTATGCAAGTGGATATTCAGATGATAATTATGGAACATGTACAGATGTTATTGCTTTTGCTTTAAAAGAAGCAGGGTATGATTTAATGCAACTTGTTAATAATGATATTATAAATAATAGAAATAATTATAATATAGATATAATTGATAAGAATATTGATTTTAGAAGAGTTGAAAATCTAAATATTTATTTTAAAAATAATAGTATTAGTTTAACGACTAATTTAAAAGATTATAAAGAGTGGCAAGGTGGAGACATTGTTGTTTTTACAAATCATATTGCTATTGTATCTGATAAAAGGAACTATAAGGGTATGCCATTTATTATACATCACTCTAATAGAAGGCAACTATGGTATGAAGAAGATACTATTAATAGATATAAAATTATAGGCCATTATAGAATTAGTTAGG